>Ga0194129_10000322_pt1 | contig 95232 bp, 90 predicted proteins | sample TA2KigCa35mmetaG_FD_150862 | JGI IMG/M metagenome (GOLD analysis project Ga0194129, IMG submission 150862) | Freshwater microbial communities from Lake Tanganyika, Tanzania - TA2015038 Kigoma Deep Cast 35m | ecosystem: Environmental > Aquatic > Freshwater > Lake | place: Tanzania: Lake... | reverse complement strand
GACAAAAAGGTGTCCCTTTTGTAATCATCCTGAAATGCGCCCCGAACTCCTCAAACCCGCCCTGCTCACCGTCGGCCTGCTCAGCGTCTCGAATGTCTTCATGACCTTCGCCTGGTATGGACACCTACGGACGATGCAGCAGAGCCCCTGGTGGGCCGCGGCCTTGGTCAGTTGGTCCATCGCCCTCGGCTAATACCTGATCATGGTCCCGGCGAACCGCATCGGCCATGGCAATGGACTCACCGGGGCCCAGCTCAGGGTGATCCAAAAGTGCGGCACGCTGGTGGTCTTCGTGCCGTTCGTGCTCTTCTTTCTGGGCGAAAAGTGGCGCTGGGACCTGTTCTGGGCGTTTTTCTGCCTGCTCGGGGCGGCATTATTCGTCTTCCATGCCGAGAGGGCTTGAAACAGGAGGGCTCCGGCGGTGTTATTCTCCGCAAGATGATCCTGATTACCTGCCTCGCCGCGATGCTGGCCGCGACCACGCCTCAAAAGCCCCAGTCGAACGACCAGGGCAACGGCACGACCGCGAATAACCCGTCCAATCGCCGCTCCGCCGGCAATGCCAAGAAGAAGGCCGAGCCCAAGCCCGAAGCCAAGAAGGCCGTCGTCCCGGCTGACCCGGAGCCGCTGGTGAAGATGTCGCTGGACGCCGGAATCGAGACCGCGAACGCGGCGCTCAAGGCCGCGCAGGAGGAGATCGCCCGCCTGCAGGCCATCGGGTCCGATGGCAAGTCCGAGCTGGCCGGCGCCGCGCTCAAGGCGGGCGCCGAAGCCGCCGTGGCCGGCGCGGTCGCGGTGCAGAAAGAACTTTCTAAGGAACGCAAGAAGCCCGCCCCTGACGGCGAGAAGAAGGAGCAGCCGGAGAAGCCGACCTCGGAAAAGAAGCCCGAGCCCCGCAAGCCCGAGCAGAAGAAGGACAACCCGTTCGGCGAAAAGAAGAAGGGAGCTTGAACGTGAGGGCGCTCCTGCCCGCCGCCCTGCTGGCCGGATTGGTCTGCCTCGCGCAGAACGTCCCGGCCGACCCTCCTTACCCCAGCCCCGCGGTCGATCCGACCAAGGACGTCAAGGAGCCCGAGCCGCCCGCCCCGCCCGAGCCTGAGCGCAAGAAGAGCGCCAAGGAACGGAGGCAAGAGACCAGGAGGACCAAGCAGTGACGTCGCGGCCGAAGCCGCTCAGTCGACGAGGATCTCGCGCGGGCTGGAGCCGTTCTCCGGGCCGACGTAGCCCTTCTCATGGAGGATGTCCATGATGCGGGCCGCGCGGTTGTAGCCGAGCTTGAGCCGACGCTGGAGCATCGAGACCGACGCGCGCCGCGTATCGCGGATGATGGCCCAGCACTGCATGACGAGCGGGTCCTCCCCGTCCTCGCCTTCGCCGGCTCCGCCGCCCTCGTCTGAGCCGCTCTCGATGGCCTCGACGACCTCCTGCACGAACTCGGGCCCGCCGTTCTTATCGTGGAGGAAGTTGACGATAGCCTCGACCTCCTGCTCGCCGACGTACGCCCCCTGCACGCGCTGGAGCACGGCGGTGCCGGGCGGGATGAAGAGCATGTCGCCCCGGCCGACGAGAGTCTCGGCGCCGCGGCTGTCCAGGATGGTGCGCGAGTCGACCAGGGCGGAGACCTTGAAGGCGATTCGGGTCGGCAGGTTGGCCTTGATCAGGCCAGTGATGACGTCGGTGGAAGGACGCTGCGTGGTGAGTACGAGGTGGATGCCCGCGGCGCGCGCGAGCTGGGCGAGGCGGGCGACGGACTTCTCGACCTCGTCGGCCGCGACCATCATCAGGTCGGCCATCTCGTCGATGACGCACACGATGTAAGGCAGCTTCTCCGTCGGGACCTTCACGCCGTCGTCCACGGCCTCCTCGGCCGCGGCGGCCGCGGCGGCCTGCTCCTCGGGGGTGAGCCGGAGCTCCTCCTGCTTCGGGGCCGCGGCGTCACGGGCGATCTTTGCATTGAAGCCGCTGATGTTCTTCACGCCGACCTTGGCGAAGACCTTGTAGCGGCGCATCATCTCGGCGATGAGCCACTTGAGGGCGGCGGGCACGCGCTTCGGGTCGGTCTCCACCGGGATAAGCAGGTGCGGCAGCTTCTGGTAGACCTGCAGCTCGACCACCTTGGGATCGACCATGATGAAGCGCAGGTCCTCGGGGGTGCGGCGGTAGAGGAGCGAGACGATGAAGGCGTTGATGCAGACGGACTTCCCCTGGCCGGTGGAGCCGGCGATGAGGCAGTGCGGCATGCGCGCGAGGTCTTGGACGACGGGCTTGTTGGTGACGCTGTCGACGCCGAGCACGACGGGGATCTCCATCTTGCTCTCGGCCCAGGCCTTGGACTCGAGGATCTCGCGCAGGCGCACGTCCTTGCGCACCTTGTTGGGGATCTCGATGCCGACGGTGCCCTTACCGGGCACGGGCGCGAGGATGCGGACGGACTCCGCCTCCAGGTTCATCGCGATATTGTTGGAGAGGTTGGCAATCTTCTCGACGCGGGTCCCCGGCGCGGGCTTAATCTCGTAGCGGGTGATGGAAGGGCCCTGCTGGATGCCGACGTCGACGCCGTTCGCGGTGTCGACGGGGACGCAGCTGACGTTGAACTGCTTCAGGGTCTCGATGAGCTCGCCCGCGCGACGGCGGAAGTCCTCCGATCCCGACTCGGCGGGAGCCGAAGGCTCGGCGAGCAACGAGACGTCGGGGAAGACGTAGTCGCCCTGCCGCTTGGGGATCTGCGCCTTGGCGGCGCGCTCGATCTTCTCGGGCTTGACGACGAGCACCTTGCCGCCGTCGACCGCGACGTCCTCCTCTTTCTCAGGCAGATCCTCCTCCTTCTTCTGCTTGGTCGGACTCGGCTTCTCCTGGGACTTCTCCGCGGCAGGATCTTCACCGGGGGCGGAGACGGAGACGTTGTCCGGGTCGACGGTCACCACCTCCTCCTCGGGCTCGACCGGCTCCTCCTGGGTCTGCTTCGGAGTCACGGGCTCGGCGGTCCGCAGGATCGGCGCGGCGGCCGCGACGATGGTAATCACCGCGCCCTGCACTTCGGCCTGCTTGCGCCGGAGCTCGGCGGCGGCGGCGGCGCGGCGGCGCGACTCCTCGGCGGCGCGGGCGGCGGCCTCGCGGCGCGAGGCGTTCCAGGAACCGAAGGCGTCGCGAGTCTCGGCAATCCAGGCCGCGAGCGTGGCCCGCGGATCGTCCGCGAGGGCCCCGATGAGCGCGAAGCCGTAGGGGAAGATGAGGAACCAGGTGCCGTACGGGCCGAAGGCCGGCTCGAAGAGGGAGCCGTGCAGGAATCCTCCGACCAGGCCGCCGGCGCCCTTGGGGTCGAAGGCGCCCGCGGTGATGCGGCTGGCGCCCGCAGGCTCGAGCCAGAGCGCGAGGATCGGCGCGAGCAGGATGACGCACAGCGACATCAGCAGCACCTTGAAGGGCCAGAGGGTGTGGGCGCGGTGGTTGAGCGCGAACCAGCCGGCGGCGCCGATGAAGACGGGCAGCAGGAAGGCGGCGTAGCCGAAAAGGCTGAAGACGATGACCGCAACCGTGGCGCCGAAGGCACCGCAGGGGTTGTCCGTGGCAGCGGCGCCGGAGTCATCGGGCAAGGTCAGCGCGCGCTCCAGGAAGCCGGGCAGGACGTTGGCGTCGGACGGCGCATGGAAGCCCATCGCGACGAACAGGAACGCGGCGGTGATGGCGAGCGCGGCCGCCAGGATAGGACGCGACTCGCTGGCCGGGCGGGCGAGGGTGGCGGTGCGTCGGCGGGCGGGGGCAGGCATGATCGTCAGTCGCCGAAGAGCGTACCCTGGACGCCGCCGGCGGGCGGATTCGGCGCGGGGTCGGAATGGAGGTGGCGCGGAGGCCGCGCGATGCGGGCGGCGAGCGCGCGAGCACGCTCCTGCGCGAGGCGCTCGACCATCCCGGCGAGGCAGTGCCGGATCCACTTGGGCGTGAAGGAGGACGGGGTGTAGTCGCAGGGGCCGTAGCCGTGCACGCGTCCGGTCTGCAGGAGGGCGTCGTTCTGCGCGAACTCGGCCTCGCTCTCTGGCACGTAGACGGCGAAGGCCCGCCCGCCGTTCTTGCGCAGGAGGGAGAAGACGGGGACGTCGCTCGGACCGTCCGCGACGTAGATCATGTTCTCGAAAGGCACGCGGCGGTCCTCGGCGCGGACGACCGCGTTGACGTCGATCTCGGGATTCTTGTTGGAGCCCTTGTTGATCTCGAAGAGGAAGCGGGTCTTGATGGTGTTGTCGACCATCGAGGCCACCTGCGTGATCTCGGTCGGCAGCTCGAGGGCGAGTTCGTCCTGGCGGGTGAAGTGCGGGGGCAGCGGATGCTCGAGGAACTCGCAGCCGTAGATGCCGTCGCAATGCGGCGCCACGGCGGAGCCGCGGATCATCTCGGCCAGGCCGGTGCTGACGACGTAGTGCTCGAGGATGACCTCGAGGTTGTGCCTGCGACCGAGCTCGCGGACGTGCTCCTTGAGCGCGGGGAAGAAGTCAGGCAGCCCGGGGCAAAGCGGGATCTCGGCGCCGAGCTCACGCAGGCGCCGGTTGGTCAGCCCCTTGAGGGGGCCGGTCTTCACGTAGCTCAGGAGGTGGTTGAGGTAGACCGAGTCCTTCGAGGTACGGATGCCCTTGCGCGCGTAGAGCGCGGGCAGCTGGTTGGTCTCCTTCCAGAAGCGCTCCTCGTCGACGCCGAAGGCGCGGAAGAGCGGGGTCTGCATGTAGCCGGGGCAGAGGGTCTTGTCGAAATCCCACACGCACGAGAGGACGTGGGTGCCGCGCAGGGCGGGTTCCTTGGGCTGCATGAAGGTCGGAAGCGGTTGGAAAGGGGGCTTGCGGAGCGTGTCCGCGGCGACTCCATTGATTAAGGGAGGGGCGGTCCCTCTCCAAGTCCCGATTGGCCCCGCCTCCATGTCGTCCAGCCCCCTCCGACCCGACCTCTCGGCCCTCCGCCGGCGGCTGACGGAGCTGGAAGGGCTGATGGCCGACCCCGCCACGTTCGGCGACGCCCGCAAGGCGGCGGCGCTCGGCGCGGAGCTCCGCTTCACGGCCAAGGCGGTTGGGGCCGACGACCGGCTGACGGCCCTCGAAAGGGAGCTGGCGGACGCCCGGACCATGGCCAGGGAAGCCGATCCGGCGATGCGCGCGATGGCCGAGGAGGAGGTGCGACGGCTGGAACCGGCGGCCGAAGCCGCCCGGCAGGAACTGGTTCGGGCAGTCATCCCGCCCCACCCCGACGACTCGCGCAACGTGCTGGTGGAGGTGCGCGCGGGCACGGGCGGCGACGAGGCCGCGCTCTTCGCCGGAGACCTGCTGAGGGCGTACTCGCGCTTCGCCGAACGGCGCGGCTGGAAGCATGAGCTACTCTCGCTCTCGCCCTCCGACCTCGGCGGGGTCCGCGAGGCGGTGCTGCTCATCGAAGGCGAAGGGGCGGCGGCGCTGCTCCGCCATGAGGCCGGCGTCCACCGCGTGCAGCGGGTGCCGGCGACGGAAGCGTCAGGGCGGGTGCACACGTCGGCCGCGACGGTGGCGGTGCTCGCCGAGGCCGAAGAGGCCGAGGTGACGCTGAAGCCGGAGGACCTCGAGGTCACGGTCGCCCGCGCCTCCGGAGCCGGCGGCCAGCACGTGAACAAGACGGAGTCGGCGGTCCAGATCATCCACCGCCCCACGGGGCTCACGGTCTACTGCGCGGACGAACGCTCGCAGCTGCGCAACCGGCAGAAGGCGATGCGGGTGCTGCGCTCCCGGCTGCTCGACCTGACGCGGGCGAAGGAGCGCGAGGCGCGCGCCGACGCCCGGCGCTCGATGGTGGGCTCCGGCGACCGCTCCGAACGCATCCGCACCTACAACTTCCCGCAGAACCGCATCACGGACCACCGGGTGGACCTCACGGTCCACGGTATCGAGCAGGCGCTCGATGGCGGGCTCGACGAGATTGTGGAGGCCCTGCGCGACGCGGAGCTGCGCGAACGGGCCGAGGCGCTCAGTCGGTCTTCAGCGTGAAGGTGGCGCGGTCCGCGCCCACGCGGAACTGGCCGGAGGCGGGGTCGCCGTCGTCCAGCTTTCCGTCGACCGAGACGAGCACGCGGCGCGCCTCCTCGCTCCACTCGGAGGGAATGAAGGCCACGGCGGCGCCGGAAGCTCCTGACTCGAACCTCCAGCGACCGGACACGCCAGCCTTGAGGACCGCCGACCGGACGGGACCGTAGGCGTAGGCGAGCAGGGCCTCGGGCGGCGACGAAAGGTCGAAGTCTTGGGGCCAGGCGCCTTTTTCCGAGCGATGCTGCAGGAGGGGCGTGCGGGCGGAGAGGAAAACGTCCGCCAGAGGGACGACCTGCCGGGAATGCCAGAAGATCACGGCGAAAGCGATGATGAGTCCGAACACGAGGCCGATGATGCCGAGGGAGAGGGCTTGCTGCCAGGACCGGGTGTGCGGCTCCTGAAGGACCTTGATGGGGTCGGACATAGTGGGAAAGTGTCAGTGAAATCTAGGATGGGGCAAGGTCGTACCTGCCGGTTTTGCGCGTTGGACAGGCGACGGGCTTCCGGCTTGATGGTGGGGATGGACAAGGAGTTCCTCGAGCGCTTCGCCGGCGTCGGCCGTCTCTACGGCCGCGCGGGCCTGGAACGACTCGCCGCCTCGTCATTCATGGTCGTCGGACTGGGAGGGGTGGGCTCCTGGACGGCCGAGGCGCTCGCCCGCAGCGGCGCGGGCTCGCTCACGCTGGTCGACGGCGACACGGTATGCGCCTCCAACACGAACCGGCAGCTCCACGCGCTCGCGAGCGCCGCGGGGCGCGCGAAGACCGAGGCGGTCGCGGAACGCGCACGCGCAATCTGGCCGGGACTGCGGACGGAGCTGCGGACGACGTTCGTGACGCGCGCCAACGCCGCCGCGACGATCGCGGGCTTCCGGGGCGTGGTGATCGACGCGATCGACGCGCTCTCACCCAAGTGCGCGCTGCTCGACGCCTGCCGCCGGGCCGGCCTGCGCACGGTCTCGGCGGGCGGCTGCGCGGGCCGGACCGACGGGACGAGGATACGGGTCACCGACCTCGCGCAGTCGCGGGAGGACGCGCTCCTGATGCTGGTGCGCAAGCGGCTGCGGCAGAACTTCAATTTTCCGCGCAAAGGGTCCTTCGGCATCTCCTCCGTGTGGTCCGACGAACTGCCGGCCGCCCGGACCGATTGCGAAGGGCTGCCCGGCGGCGAACTGCCGGAGGATGAGGAGCTCAGGCCCAACTGCGAATGGGGCTACGGCACGGCGGCCCACGTCGCCGGCGCCTTCGGGCTGGCCGCCGCCGGCGAGGCGATCCGGCTGGCGCTGCTGCCTCCGTGACGGAAGCCCGCCGCGTTTCCTTGCCGAAAGGCCAGGCGCAGGGCTATCTGGAGGCAGCATGCCGTCCGTCACGCTGCCCGCCGAAGCCCTGATGACCGTCACCGGTCTGCCCTACCCACTGAAGGCCAAGGGCAAGGTGCGCGAGGTCTTCGACCTGGGGAAACACTACCTGATCGTGGCCACGGACCGTCTTTCGGCCTTCGACGTGGTCATGCCCAACGGGGTCCCGGGCAAGGGCGTACTGCTCACGCAGATCAGTCTCTGGTGGTTCGAGCAGGCCAGGGCGATCTTCCCGACGCACCTGCTCCCCGACCACGCGACGGCGCTCGAACGAGCACTCCACGGACACGAGCATCTGATCCCGCGCTCGATGATCGTGCGCAAGCTGCACCCGCTGCCGGTCGAGGCCGTGGTGCGCGGCTATCTCGCAGGCAGCGGCTTCAAGGAATACCTCCGCACGGGCTCGATCCTCGACCACGCGCTGCCGCGCGGGCTGCTCGACGGCTCTCCCCTGCCCCGCCCGATCTTCACGCCGTCGACCAAGGCCGCCGAAGGGCACGATGAGCCGATCACGCTCGCGCGCTGCGAGGAAATCCTGGGTGCCGACGTCTTCCGCACGGTGCACGACGCCTCCCTCGCGCTCTACCGCATGGGTAAGGAGCGCGCGGCCCGCGCCGGCATCATCCTCGCGGACACGAAGTTCGAATTCGGCACGGCGGAGGACGGCTCGCTGGTGCTCATCGACGAGGTGCTGACGCCCGACTCCTCGCGCTACTGGCCGGCGGCCACCTGGCAGCCGGGCCGGCCGCAGCCCTCCTACGACAAGCAGTTCGTGCGCGACTGGCTCGAGAAGCAGCCCTGGGGCAAGACCCCGCCTGGGCCGGTCCTGCCACCCGACGTGGTCGCGCGCACGCAGTCGCTCTACCGGGAATGTCTGGAGCGGCTCACGGCCCGCTGAGAGCGCCATGGAGCACCTGAAGGCGCTGCTGACGCTGCTGGCCGTCCTGAACCCGGTCGGGGTAATCCCTTTCTTCATCCACTTCACGGACGGGCTGACGGATGGGCAGCGTCGCCGCACGGCGGTCATCAGCAGCCTGACGGTGTTCGCGGTCATCGCGGGCAGCGCGTTCGCCGGCGTGCGGGCGCTGGAGTTCTTCGGCATCTCGCTGGCCTCATTCCAAGTGGGCGGAGGAATGCTGCTCCTGATCAACGCGATGCAGATGCTCGCGGCCCGCGCGGCGGACAGCACGGGGCCGGAGATGGACGACGCGGGCGACAGCGTGGCGGTCTCGCCGCTCGCGGTGCCGCTGCTCAGTGGCCCAGCCACGATCTCGACGATGATCATCTACTCGGAACGGGCCGTGGGCTGGCAGGGCCACGCGGCGCTCGCGGGCTACGCGGTCGCGGGCGCGGGCGCCACGTTCGCCTGCCTCGTCGCCGCCGCGCCGATCACGCGCCTGCTCGGCCGCACGGGCATCAACGTGATGACGCGGCTGATGGGCCTGACGCTCGCCGCCATCGGGGTCGAGATCATGGCCTCGGGGCTGCTCCAGCTGCTCCCCGGCCTGAGCCGCTGACGCACAGGGGAGGGTGGACAGGCGACCTCCAGCGTCCAAGATGCCGGCATGCGCCCCGCCCTGCCCCTGCTGCTCGCCCTCTCGCTCCACGCCGCCCCGCCGGAGCCCAAGTTCCGCCTCCAGGAAATCGACAAGATCGAGATCGGCTACGGGCTCGCGATCGCCGACGTGGACGGCGACGGGAAGAAGGACGTGGTGCTCGCCGACAAGCGCACGATCCAGTGGTACCGCAACCCGGACTGGAAGAAGCACGTCATCGCGGAGAATCTGACGAAGGAGGACAATGTCTGCGTGGCCGCCGAGGACATCGACGGCGACGGCAAGGCGGAGATCGCCGTGGGCGCGGGCTGGAATCCAGGCGACACGGTGAAGAGCGGCGCGGTGTTCTACCTGATCCCGCCCGCCGACCGGACGCAGAAGTGGGAGGCGGTCAGGCTGCACCATGAGCCCACAGTGCACCGGATGCGCTGGGCCGAGGTCGCGACGGGACGCTGGGACCTGCTCGTGCAGCCGCTGCACGGCCGGGGCAACAAGAACGCGGAAGGCGCGGGCGCCAAGCTGCTCGCCTACCGTCGCCCGGCCGACCCCAAGGGCGAGTGGAAGACGGAGCTGGTCAACGACGCGGGGCACATCACGCACAATCTCGAGACGGTCCGTTGGGACCGCTCGCAGCGGCAGCAGATTGTCGCGGGCTCCAAGGAGGGGCTCTGGCTCAACGCCTACGCCGGCGGCGAGTGGCGCAAGACGCGCCTAAGCTCCGAGCCAGTGGGTGAAGTCCGCGCGGGCCGTCTGCCCGCAGGTCCGTTCCTGGCCACGGTCGAGCCGTTCCATGGTGACAAGGCCGCGGTCTACCTGCGCGACGGCGACGGCAAGTGGAACCGGAAGCAGATCCTTGACGGATTCAAGGACGGTCATGCGGTCGCTCCGGACGACTACCTCGGGCTGGGTCACGACCAGGTGATGGTGGGCTGGCGCGGCTCCAACCCGGGACTCCGGCTGCTCACGCCCCTTGACGGCGAGGGCAAGGAATGGCGCACCTCGGTCATCACGACCAAGGAGGTCGCGGTCGAGGACCTCAAGTCGGCCGACCTGGATGGCGACGGCAAGCCCGAGCTGATCGCGGCGGGCCGCCAGACGAAGAACCTCATCATCCTCTGGAACGTCCGCTGATCGGCGCTCCGCAGGCACGAAAAAGCTGTCCGCAAGGAGGGCTTTCTGCTTTCAGGTGGTAGTCCGACTAGGATTCGAACCTAGACAAGGAGAATCAGAATCTCCTGTGCTGCCATTACACCATCGGACTGACCTGAGTCGTCCGAAAATGGGACTCCGCCCCCGTCCGTCAAAACGAAAGATGGGGCCGAATCGGGGCTCCGGCGGACTTTCCGGCGGACGGACCGATGATCACTCCCGCATCAGATGCTTCACCAGATCCCTGCGCTGTTCGGGGGAAAGCGCGGTCAGGAGGCCCTCGGGCATGAGGGAGACGGGGGCGGTCTCGCGCTTGCGGATGTCCGCCCGGTCAAGGACCCACTCCTGGCCGACGCTCCGCAAGGTGACGGTGCGCGGGGTCTCGGCGCCGACGATGCCGGAAAGGACGCGCCCATCGGACAAGGTGAAGGTGTTCAGATAATAGGAAGCGGGCACGACGGCGTTGGGATCGACGACGTTCTCAAGGATGTAATCGAGATGGCGACGTCCGCTGCCGGTGAGATCCGGCCCGAGCTCGCCGCCCTCGCCGAAGAGTTTGTGGCACTGTCCGCAAACGGACGCATACAGCTGCCTTCCATTCTCGAGGTCGCCCTTGGCGATCGTCTCAGGGGTGAGCTCGGCGCGCAGGGCGCGGATGGCGGCGAGTTTGTCGGCCGCGGTCTCACGGGTCTCGCCCCAGACGTCGCGCAGGAGGGCGTCGAGCTTGGGATCGGCGAAGGCGCGGATCTGCCGCGCGGCCGCAGGACCGAGGTCGGCCTTGGGGAACTTGCCGTCCGCCGCGGCCTGGAGCAGGACGCGTGCGAACTTCGCGCGGGACACGAGCGTCATCACGGCCTGAGGACGTTCGTGGGGATAGAGGTTGGGGTAGCGGGAGAGGATGCGATTGGCCACCGCCTCATCGTCGAACCGCGCGAGGCCGCGGATGGCGTCGAGGCCGAGGGCGTTGACGTAGATCAGCTTCTCGCAGTCGGCGCGCAGGGTCGGGGCGCCGGCCTCGACCAGGGAGCGCAAGGCGGCGCGACGCACGTCGACGGGCTGCTTGTCGTCCAACGCGACGTTGCGCACTTCGTCGAGCGCGCGTCCGTCTCCGAAGGTGACGTTGAGGGTGCGGATGAGCGCCTGCGCCTCGGCGTCGGCGGCGTCGACGCTCCGGGCGAAGGCCTCCCAGGCGTCGGGCTTCGCCGCCTTGCGCCAGCCGCGCAGGCCCTCGGCCATGCCGCGGAGGACGTCGCCCTGCCCCACGCCCTGCCCGGCCGACTGCTCCAGGAGCGCGTCCAGGGGGCCGGGGCTGACGTCGAGTTTCTCCGCCAGGCGGCGCGCGATGAGACGCGTGACGGTCGGCAGGCGGCTGACGTGCGCGCAGTCGACGAGGGCCTCATCGGAGAGCTCCCGGATGCCGGTCCAGATGAGCAACGGGAGGTTGTGATCCGCGGCGTCCTCGGTCTCGAGCAGCAGGTGCTGCGCGGCCAGGGAACGGTATTCGGGCGAGAGATGCGGCAGCGCCGACGCGAGGGCGAGCCGGACGCGCGGCCCGTGCCGACGTCCGGTCGCCAGGCCGAGGACGACCTGCTCGCGCTCCTCCGCCCGCGGGATGAAGCCGGTCGAGAACGCCCGCTTCGTGACGGCCTGGTTGCGCATCACGAGGGGCTCGGTGAGCTCACGCTCGATGAGCCGGGCCAGGACGGCCTGGTTCTTTTCGGCCAGGACGGACTCGACGGAATAGCGGCGGGCATGCGCGGCGTCCCAGACGGACGAGGGACGGACACGCAGGGCGATGAGGGTCGAATGGGCGTTGAGGGCGAGGACGGGGTCGGTCTCGGCCGCGAGGCGTTCCCACGCGGGCAGGGCCTCGGCGAGGTCCTCCCCGCGGGAGGCGCGTTCACGCAGGGCCCAGCGGGCCATGCGCACCAGCCACTCGTTGCGGCTGCGCTGGAGCTCGACGAGGCGGGAAGGAGGGAAGGCGAAGAAGTCGACGTCGGGTCGCCTGGGCTCGCCGTAGGCGACCTTGTAGATGCGGCCCGAGCCGCGGTGGATGCCGTCCTGGTCGTGGCATTCTCCGATGTCGCTCCAGTCGAGGATGACCGCGGAGCCGTCCGGAGCCTGCGAGATCTCGATGCCGCGGAACCAGGGGTCCTCCGAGCGCACGAAGTCGGGCTCATGCCGCATCACCAGCGCGCTGCCCTTGCGCTCGACGCGCTCCACGTTGACGCGTGCGCCGTGCAGGTTGAGCGTGAACAGGCGGTCGCGGTAGGACTCCGGCCAGCTCTCGCCGCGGTAGATCATCATGCCGACGTGGGCGTGGCCCCCGCCGAAGCGGTCGGCGCCGCCGCGGCCGCCGTCGGCGTCGTTCCACTTCTTGCCGGTGTCCCAGTGGTAATGGTCGGCGTGCTGGTCGATGAGTTCGTAGACGAAGGGATACGGATCCTCGCCATGCATGCGCCTGTAGTGGGCCCCGTGGATGCCCTGCCAGCCGTGACCGATGACGGTATTGATGAAGAGCATCTCGTGCTCGGCGTTCCAGTCATGGCCCCAGGGGTTGGTGGTCCCGTGGCAGTAGGGCTCGAAGACCTTGCGGGTCGGATGGTAGCGCCAGAAGCCACCGGCCGTCGGCGAGCGCTTCTCCTGCGGCACGCCGGGGACGTCGATCCAGGACGTGCTCGAGATGCCCACGCGTCCGTAGAGCCAGCCGTCGGGACCCCAGCGGAGCCCGTTGGCGAAGGTGTGACGGCTGACCGCGGTGGTGCTGAAGCCGTCGAGCATGACGCGGGGCGGGCCCGAGGGCCTGTCTCCCTCGGTCGGGATGAAGAGCAGGTGCGGCGGGCACATCGCCCAGACCCCGCCCAGGCCGAGCTCGATGCTCGTGAGCATCTTCAGGTCGTCGGCGAAGACCGTGCGCCGGTCGAAGCGGCCGTCATGGTCGGCGTCCTCCAGGATGACGATGCGGTCGCGGAGGGAGAGGTCGAAGCGCTCCTTGCCGTCGGCGTAGGTGTAGTTCTCGGCGATCCAGAGACGCCCGCGGTGGTCCCAGCAGAGCGCGATGGGCTGGCGGACGTCGGGTTCGGCGGCGAAGAGCGAGACGCGGAAGCCCTCCGGAGCGCGCATGCGGCCCAGCGCCTCGGACGGACTCAGGAACGGCACGGTGACCGCCTGGTTGTCATGGGGCTCGGGGAAGGGCGCGGCGGCGGCCGCGAGCATGAGCGCGACGGGAAGCATGGGGAGTCAGACCAGCCTGACGGCCGGCCGTTCCCGGGCAATCCCGCAGGACTCAGTCCTCGCCGAAGACGTCGCGGGTGAAGACCTTGGCCGCGACGTCGTCCAGCGCCGGGTCGCGCCGGTTGGCGATGATGAGGTCGGCCTCCCGCTTGAAGGCGGCCAGATCAGGCACGCAACGGAAGCCGTTGAAGTCCGTCCCGCGATGGGCGGGCTCGTGGACGATGACCGTGAGGCCCTTGGCCTTGAGTCGCTGCATGACCCCCAAGATCGAGGAGGTGCGGAAGTTGTCGGAGCCCGCCTTCATGATGAGGCGGTGGATCCCGACGGTCCGCGGCCCCCGCCGGGCGATCTCGTCGGCGATGAAGTCCATGCGGGTCGTGTTCGAGTCCACGATGGCGCCGATAAGGTTCTGAGGGACCTCCTCGTAGTTGGCGCGCAGCTGCTTGGTGTCCTTGGGCAGGCAGTAGCCGCCGTAGCCGAAGGAGGGGTTGTTGTAGCCGGGGCCGATGCGCGGGTCGAGGCAGACGCCGTCGATGATCTCCCGGGTACTCAGGCCGTGCTTCACGGCGTAGGTGTCGAGCTCGTTGAAATACGCCACGCGCATGGCGAGGTAGGTGTTGGAGAACAGCTTGACGGCCTCGGCCTCGGTCGGGCCGGTCCGCAGGACGCTGACTTCGGGACGGAGCGAGCAGTCCCGCAGGAGCACGCCCAGTTCGGCGGCGGCGGGCGACGCGCCGCCGACGATGATGCGCGAGGGATGCAGGCTGTCGTGCAGCGCGCTGCCTTCACGCAGGAATTCCGGCACGAAGATCACCTCGGCCCCGAGCGCCTCGGACTGCGCCCGGCAGAAGCCCACCGGGACGGTGGACCGGACGGCGAGCGCGGCGGCGGGCTCGGCCGCATGGGCGGCTCGGAGGACGGACTCGACGGTGGAGGTATCGAAGCGGTTGGTCTCGGGATCGTAATCGGTCGGGGTGGCGACGAGCACGTAGCGCGCCCCGCGGTAGGCCTCGGCCGGGTCGAGCGTGGCCCGCAGGCCGAGCCCCCCTTCGCGCAGGGCGCGCTCGATGCCGGCGTCGGCGATGGGAGACTTCCCGGCGTTCACCAGCTCCACGCGCCGCCGGTCGATGTCCAGCGCGACGACCTCGTGCTGACGGGCCAGCAGCACGGCGTTCGCCAGACCGACGTAACCGGTGCCGACGACCGCGATCTTCATGCCGCGTGCCGTCCGCGGACCGGACGTGGCCAGGCTGGGGTGGACGGAGCGGACATCGTGCGTGGCATCTCACCTGCCGCGCGCGGAGGTGTCAACCTCGGGCGGACTCAGAAGCCCGCGATGATGCGCGCGTAGACGTCGGTCGAGGCGAGCTGCGTCGGCGCGGCCGCGCCGGCGGGACCGATGAGCACGGGCCAGTCGAGGGAGTCCTCGGGGATGCGTCCGTGCGAGCCGCGGACGAGCGAGGCGTCCAGCGAGATGACCCTCATGAGCGCCCGAAAACCGAGCTTCTTCTTCAGGAGGAACCAGGCGACCTTGAGCGCGGGGAAACGGACCTTCGGGTCGATGAAAAGCTCGACGGGGTCGTAGCCGGGCTTGCGATGGATGTCGACGGTGCGGGCGTAGTCGGGATCGCCCGCGCCCTCGTCCCACCAGTAGTAGGAGAACCAGCTGCGGGCGTCGGCCACCGCGATGAAGTCGCCGGCGCGGGCGTGTCGCACGCCGGCCGCGGTCTGCCCTTCGGCGTCGAGCACCTCCGCGACGCCGGGCGTGGCGAGCAGGGCCTTGCGGACCTCCTCGCGCACGGAAGGGTCGAGCACGACGTCGTGCGCCACCTGGTGGTCGACGACGGCGAAGGCCTTGGAGGCGAAGGTGTCGAGGGTGAGGCAACCGTCCTCGGGCTTCACTTCGAGCCAGCCCCGGTCACGCAGGACCTTGTTCAGCGGCACCGCGCGGTCGACGGCGGTGATCGCGTATTCCGAGACGATGAGCACCTCGACGCCGCGGGACTCCAGGAAGTCGGCGAGGTCGCCGACGAGCTGGTCGACATCCCGACGCGCGGCATCGCTGCGCGGATTCGACGGACCGAAGCGCTGCAGGTCGTAGTCGAGGTGCGGCAGGTAGACCAGGCTGAGGTCGGGACGCTCCTGCTCCTCGATCCAACGGGCGCAGCCCGCGATCCATCGCGAGGACGGAAGGCCGGCGCGCGGGCCCCAGAAGCTCGGGAACGGAAATTCCCCCAGGGCGGCCTTGAGCGCGGGCCTCAGCCGCTGCGGCTGGCTGGCGATGTCGAAGATCTTCCGTCCGTCGGCCTTGTAGATCGGACGCGGCGTCACGGCGATGTCCGCATCGGTGCCCATGTTGTACCACCAGAACAGGTTCGCGACCTTGAGCTTCGGGTTCCGGGCGTGCAGCTCGTGCCAGACCTTGGGCGCGAGGACCGCGCGGTTGGACTGCTTCCAGAACTGCACCTCACTCAGCGTGCGGTCATACCAGCCGTTGCCGACGATGCCGTGCTCGCTCGGGCGCCGGCCGGTCAGGTAGTCGGACTGCGCCGTACAGGTCACCGCGGGGAAAGCCGGGCGTATCCGGGCGACGGAGCCGGCGGCGGCGCGCGCGGCAATCCGCGGCATCACGCCGGAGGCGAGGTCGCGCGCGGAGAGACCGACGACGTTCAGGACCGCGCGGCGCATGGCTGAACGTCACGCGCACGCAGCTCGTCGGCGGCCTTGCGGACGACGGCCGCGGGCATCTCATGCACCTGGGTCGAGGCGCCGATGGCGGCCGGCAGGATGAGCGTGAGCTCGCCGCCGAGGTGCTCCCGAAATTCTTCAAGCCCGACCAGCAGCCTGGCGCCTCCTTCGAAGTGCATTTCCGGGGCGTAGGTGCGGAAGCCGAGCGCGGTGAGCAGCGCGAGGGAGCGCTCGGCGTCCACCGCGGGGAAGATGCCGAGGTCGCGGGCGCAGAGCAGGTCGAGCGCCAGGCCGATGGCGACCGCCTCGCCGTGGGTGAGGCGGTGATTGGTCATCGATTCCAAGCGGTGCGCGGCCCAATGGCCGAGGTCGAGCGGACGGGCGCTGCCGAGCTCGAAGGGGTCGCCGTTGCCGGCGATGTGACGCGCGTGCAGCTCGGCGGAGCGTCGTACGGCGCGGCCGACGGCGACGAGGTCACCCTGGGCGAGCGCCGGCGCGGCCTTCTCAATCGAGGCGAAGAAGGCCGGGTCCTTGAGCAACGAGACCTTGACCGCCTCCACGAGGCCGTCGCGGAGTCCGCGTGCGTCGAGCGAGGCGAGCAGCGCGAGGTCGTTGACCACGGCGGAGGGCACGGCGAAGGCGCCGGTGAAGTTCTTCTTTCCGAAGGTGTTGATGCCGTTCTTCACGCCGACGCCCGCGTCGCCCTGTCCGAGGGTCGTGGTGGGCATGCGCACGAGACGAACGCCGCGGTGGGCGGTGGCGGCGGCGAAACCGACCGCGTCGAGGAAGGCGCCGCCGCCGATGGCGAGGACGTAGGAGTGACGGCAGATGCGATCGCCCTCGATCGCGGCCAGGGCGGCCTTGACCACGGCGGTGTCCTTCTTGGCGGCTTCGCCTCCAGTGAGGACCAGCGGAGCGCGGGTGAAGTTCACGCCCTCGGCGCGACCGTAGGCCTGGATGGCCGCGAGTATCTCCGGACGGGCCGAGGCCAGCCCGGAGTCGACCATGGGGATGACCTTGGCGCCGCCGAATAGGCCGGCGAGCACCCGGTTGCCCGCGCGGAACGCGTCTTCCGTAAAGAAAATGCGGTGCCGGTAGGTCACCGAGAATTCGAGGTCGATGGAGTCGTCCATGGCCCTGGAGGAGGGTCAATCTGAACGCATTCGACCCCCGGGGACAAGCCCAGTTCCCCCAAAAATGGTCACGTCTGGGGAATGGTCCGTCGCAGCCGCAGCGTGGCCAGCTGGCAGAACACGGGGCTGAGGGCGGCCAGCAGCAGTCCGGCCCAGAGGAACGCCTTCATCTCAGGATGGATGAGCTTCACCTTCTTCAGGGCGAACAGGTGCAGGACGAAGAGGTTGCCGTAGACGATGGCGTCGAGGAACGGGAAGCTCGCCAGCCGGTCGCCGACGCGCGCGCCTACGCCCTCGGGCAACGGATGACGGCGCGATGACGCGAAGATCCAAGCCCAGTAGGCGACGCACCAGACCGCCGACCACACGGGCCACTCGGCGACGTACAGCAGGGGCAGCGGAAGAAGGTAGAGCAGGAAATCGGCCCAGCGGGGCGGACGCGAGGGGCCGGCCTCGTGTCGGGCGACGACGGTGATGCTGAACGTGAGCGCCCAGAGGGTCGCGGCGTGGAGCCACAGGACCGCGTCGGTCCTGGTGAACACGATGTCCTCGGGCAGCAGCGGCGGACGGCCCACCGGCCAGCCCGCGACGATCATGCCGATGAAGGGCAACAGCGCGCGGCAAAGGCCCATCACCGCGGGAGCGAACGCGCGTCCCTTGTGCCAGCGGTCGTAGATGAGCACGGCGATGGCGAGCGCGGCGGCGAAGGCGCCGGCCTGCATGCGCGTCTCGTCCTGCGCGGCGAGGAAGACGCCGAGCCAGCCGAGACCGAGTGCAGCGAAGCCAGCCGCGAAGGCGTCGGCGCGACGCACGCGTCCCGACGGGATCGGGCGGGAGGGGCGTCGCTCCGCGTCCCACGCGGCGTCGAAGGCGTCATTGAGGATCATCCCGCCGACGTAGGTGAGCGAAATCGCGACCAGCAGAAGGACCAGCGAGCCCCAGGCCGGGTCCTCGGGCCGCTGCGCCCATCCGTCGTCGTTGGGCATGCTGAACACGCGCGCGTGCGTGCCCACGAGCCAGCCCGCGAGCACGTTGGACCAGACGGTGGGCAGGTTGGAGCCGCGGGTGAGGACGAGCCAGTCGCGCAGGGACGAGGCCATGGTCAGGCCGGGATCACGCCGCGGCGCGCGAGCTGGGCAATCGTCCAGCGGTATTCGGAGGCGATCATGTCGGCCACGTCGGGCGAGCGTACTTCGACCGGCAGCACCTCCCAGGTGTATGTCTCGATCTCAAGCTCACGCACGAGCCCGGGGTCGCGGCACGCTGCGTCGAGCGCGTCCTGCAGGTGGCCGTTGGTCGTGCCGAGGTCGTCGTCGAGCCGGTCGGCGTTGACCGGCACGTGGAAGTGCACGCGGAGCTCCTCGCAGTCGCGAAGCTTGCCAGCCTCCGCCAGCGCGAGCGGAACGTCCTTGAAGCGCACGACTGTGCCGTCGGCGCGGCGGCCGAGGGTCTGGTGCAGGTAGGTCGGCTCGTGCAGGCGCGCGAGGCGTGCGAGGGAGCGCTCGGCAGGACGGAAGCGCAGCGCCGAGCTGAGGTGGAACTTCACGACCGGCGCGCCGCCGGCGGCGAGGCGCGGGATCGCCTGCGCGGCCTCCTCATACTGCAGCGCGAAGTGGCAGGTGTCGTAGAGGATGCCGAGGTGCGCGTCGACCAGCCCGCGCGCCGGCTCCTCCTCGCGCAGACGGGCGAAGAGCCGAATCGCCTCGGGCGTATCCTCCGCCTGCCCGAGCGGCTCCGGCTCGAGCGCCAGGCGGAAGTGGACGCCCGCGCGGTCGCGCAGTCGGGCGAGGTGTTCCGCGCAGGCGAGCAGGTTACGGCGCATGACCCGCTGCGCGGCCTCGTCGCGGCCGAAGCCCTTGAACGAACCAGGCAGCGTGCTGACCGTGCCGACGTCGCCCGGTGGACGCAGCGCGGCGAGCAGGTCGAAGAGCCGCACGGTGTATTCGAGCCGCTCAGGCTCGCACCAGTCCGGCGCGAAGACGTCATCCTTCACCGCACGGCCGTGGAACGCGCCGTAAGGAAAGCCGTTGATGCCGGAGACCGAGCAGTCCGTGGCGTTGAGCCAGCGGCGGAAGGCGGCGAGCGCGTCGGGCCGGGCGAGCTCTGCGGCCGCGCCGGCGCCGAGACGCAGGCCGAGCGTGAAGTGCCGGCCGGGGCCGATTCGCTCGCGCACACGCAGCGCGTGGTCGCGGAGGCCGGCGAACGTCTCCTCCCAGCCCTCGCCGCGGTGGACGTTGGTGCAGTAGGCGAGCGTGAGGCCGTTGGAGAGCCGCACGGTTCAGCGAACCGCCTGCGGGTCCTTGAAGTTCGGGCTCTGCGAGAGGAACCGCACTGGGTTGCCGTACAGCAGCGCGTCGACCGCCTCGGCGGAGTGTCCGCGGCGGCGCATCTCGGCGGCGGCCTTCGGCACCGCGAGCGGATCGCTCACGCCCCAGTCGCAGGCGCTGTTGAGCCAGACGCGCTGGGCGGCGTAGTTCTCGAGCATGTCGACCGCGCGCACAGGGGTGGCCTTGGACTCCGGGTAGAGCGTGATGCCGGCCCAGAAGCCGGCGTCGAGCACCTCGCCGACCGTGTGCTCCTCAACGTGGTCGATGATGACGCGGCCGGGCTGCACGCCGGCATGCGCGCGCAGGACGTCCATGATGAGGCGCGTGCCTTTGCGCTTGTCCTCGAGGTGCGGGGTGTGCACGAGGATCAGCTGGCGGTGCTTCACGGCGAGCTCGACGTGCTGCTCAAGCACCTTCATCTCGTTCCGCGTGTTCTTGTTGAGGCCGATCTCGCCGATACCGAGCACGGTGGGCTCCTTGAGGAACTCGGGGATGAGCGCGAGGACGTCCGCGGCGAGCGCAAGGTCCTCGGACTCCTTGGGATTGATGCAGAGCCAGCAGTAGTGCGGCAGGCCAAACTTGGCGGCGCGCTTCGGCTCGTGCTGCGTGAGCTGGCAGAAGTAGTCGTGGAAGCCATCGGCGTTCTTGCGGTCGAAGCCGGCCCAGAAGGCCGGCTCGCAGATCGCCGCGCAGCCCGCCAGGACCATGGCCTGGTAGTCGTCGGTGGTGCGGCTCACCATGTGGCCATGCGGCTCGATGTAGCGCATGGGCGTGGCTTACTTGAGACCGGGCCAGACGCCCGTGGCGGCCTTGGTATCGGCCTTTGGGGCGGGCTCGACGGTGGGGTCGGACCAGAGGTGCAGGATGCGCGCGACCCGGTCGGGGCCGCCTTCGAGGAGCAGCGGCAGCGCCTTGCGCAGTCCCTGGACGCGGTGGTCTTCCGGCCCGGAGGCCCGCTCGAGACGGTCGAGGAAGGCGGCGAGGTCCAGCAGCTTGTAGCGCGCGTCCATGAAATGAAGATTGGCCACCTGCTGGCGTGAGCGCGGGGTGGTCTTGGCCAGGGGATTGGAGTCGGACATGGGGACGGCCCCCGGAAGGGGGACGGACTCAAAAGTGCCTTCGGCTGAGCGCGGGGTCAAGCAGACCCGATGGACCCGATTACTCGGGCTTGTCGAGTTCCGCAGCGGTCCAAGGGGTCTTGCGATCCTTGTACTTCTCGCGGATGGTCTTCACCTCGGCCTCCGTGGCGACGCCCGCGGCGTTGCCGAAGGAGTTGGCGACGTAGGTGACCACGTCGGCGATCTCAGCGTCCTTCAGACCCATCACCGGAGGCATCATCGAATTGTAGGTGACGCCCTTCACGGTGACCGGACCCTGCATCCCGTGAAGGATGTTGCGGACGGCGACCGAAGTGCCCTTGGCGACCCACTCGGAACCGGCGAGAGGCGGGAACACGGGAGGCAGCCCCATGCCGGTCGGCTGGTGGCAGGCGATACAGGTTCGAGCGTAGATGGCCTGCCCGCGCTTCAACTGTTCGGCGTCGGGCTTGGGCTTGTCCGCGGCGGAGGCTTGGACGGCGAGGAGGGGCAGGAGCAGCAGTGCGGTCTTCATAATGGTGTCAGAGGTGCATGAGATATCGGAGACCTCAAAGCGTATCGTCGGTTCCTCCGGCAGGCATAAGACCCCATGCCACCGGCCATAAGATGCCTGAGATTGTATCAGAATACCAATCATGCCCTCCCGCGGCGGATTCCTCTCAGGGCCATTCACCTAATATTTAAAAGTAGACCGGCCTTAATATGAACCCAGTCTTGCTTGTATGCAATCGCCCCTTGCTCCGGAGAAGTGGATGCGCGGCGCGCAGCTCGAGAGCGTCAGGGCGCTGTTCGAGCATCTGCCGGGCGTGATGTTCTTCGCCAAGGACGCCCAGGGCCGGTTCACCGCGGCCAACCTGGCCTTCGCCCAGCGATGCGGCTTCAAGGACGTGGCTTCGCTGCTCGGACGGACCGACTACGACATCTTCCCGGCGGAACTGGCCAAGGCCTTCCGCAAGAAGGACGAGCAGATCCTGCAGTCGGGCCAGGGCCTGCCACGAATCATCGAGCTGTTCCCCGACGAGAACGGTGAGCACGTCTGGTATGAGACGACCAAGCTCCCCGTACTCGATCACGAGGGCCGCCCCTGGGGCCTCTGCGGGACCGTGCGCAGTTACGCGAGCGCCAAGGCGGACCTCGAGCCCTTCCTCCGCGTCGAGGCGGCGGCGGAATTCATCAAGGACAACCTCGACGAGAGCTTGGACATCAAGAAGCTGGCCCGGCTGAGCGGCCTGTCCGTCCGGCAGTTTGAACGCAAATTCCACAAGGCCTACCAGATGAGCCCCCGGGCCTATCTCGTGCGCATGCGGGTGGCCAGGGCGTGCGAACTCCTCCGGGAAACCGACTTCAGACCGTCGGAAATCGCTTACAAAAGCGGGTTTTATGACGCCAGCGACTTCTCCCGGCAGTTCCGTAAGGCCATGAAGATGAGCCCGACGCAGTATCGCACCCAGTTGCGAGCAACGGGCGACGTCTAACCCCCTGAGCCGCACGATATTTGTGTCCTCGACACAGGCTGTTCACGGAATTATTCACAACTTCATACCCCACCTAACCTATGCAAGAAAACACCGTACCTAATGCTAAGCGTCTGCTCTGGGCAGGCTTCATGGCCATCCTGGCCGCCGGCGTCGGATTTGCCCTCCGTGGCGGCATCTTCCCCGCTTGGAAAGCTGAATACAACTTCTCCGACGCCCAGCTCGGTGCGATCGGCGGCGCCGGCTTCACCGGATTCTGCTTCGGCATCATCATCGGCGGCCTGGTGGTCGACAAGCTCGGCTACGGCAAGCTCGTCGCGCTGGCCCTCCTCGGTCACATCATCTCGGCCTTCGTGACCTTCGGCGCCAGCACGCCGGAGAACGCCTACGGCTTCCTCTACTGGGGCATGTTCATCTTCGCCTACGCCAACGGCACCCTCGAGGCCGTGGCCAATCCGCTCGTGGCGACGGTCTTCCCCCAGCAGCGCACCCACTACCTCAACATCCTGCACGCCTCCTGGCCCCTCGGCATGGTGGTCGGCGCCCTCGCCTCCTACCTCCTCGGCTCCGTCATGGGCCTCGGCTGGAAGGGTCAACTCGCCTTCTACCTCGTCCCGACCGTCGCCTACGCTGTCATGTTCATGGGCCAGTCCTTCCCGAAGTCCGAAGCCGCCGAAAAGGGTGCCTCCTTCGCCGACATGCTCAAGGACGTCGGCCTGCTCGGCGCCGCAGTCGCGCTCTACCTGGTCTCCGTCTTCCTCGGCGGCGTCTTCAACAGCCCCAACATCGGCTGGGCCGTGGGCGGCGGGCTGCTCATCGCCACGGGCGTGCTGACCCGCTTCTCCATCGGCTCCCTGCTGCTCTTCGTGCTCTTCATCGCCCACGCCCTCGTCGGCGCGGTGGAGCTCGGCACCGACGGCTGGATCGAGAACATCACGGGCAACCTCTTCACGCCTGACCAGGGCAAGACCCTCTTCATCTGGACCTCGGCGATCATGTTCGGCCTGCGCTTCTGCGCCCACTGGATCGAGACCAAGCTCGGGCTCTCCCCGATCGGCCTGCTGCTGGCCTCGGCGGTGCTCGCCTTCGTTGGCCTGCAGCTCGCCGCGGGCATGGACTCCTTCGCCATCGCGCTCGTCGCGCTCGGCGTCTACGCGCTCGGCAAGACATTCTTCTGGCCGACCATGCTCGCCGTCGTCGGCGACCGCTTCCCGCGCTCGGGCGCCGTGGCCATGTCCATCATGGGCGGCATCGGCATGCTCTCCGCCGGCCTAATCGGCGGACCCGGCCTCGGCTACGCCAAGGACCGCTTCACGTCCGAGAACCTCAAGGCCACCAACGCCGCCGTCTACGAGGCCAACAAGTCCGACAAGGCGTCAACGTTCCTCTTCCTCGACCCGGCCACCCCGGTCGACGGAAAGAAGGTCGAAGCCGCCAAGAAGGCCGGCGACAAGGGCACGGACGCCCAGAAGGCCATCGTCGCCGCCAACCAGGCGGGCGACCGCGACACGCTGAAGGCCGACTCCTACATCCCGCTCACGATGGCCGCGATCTACCTCCTGATGCTCCTCTACTTCAAGAGCATCGGCGGCTACCGCGCCCTTAAGCTCGAGGAGCAGTCCTGAGCCGGGCCCCAGGCCCCTTCCGGAAGGCCGCCCGCCCCGGCGGCCTTCCTCTTTGGTAAGATTGCGGACGGGGCCGTCGGGTGCGTCCCAGCGAATGGGCTTCCGTCCCGCGGGCGGTCGGGGTGAAATGGCGGGCACCCCATGAGCAAGAAGAGGATCCGCATCGCGCTCGCCGGACTAGGCTTCGGCGCCGAATTCATCCCCATCTACAAGGAGCATCCCGACGCGGTCATCGCCGCGATCTGCCAGCGCAACCCAGAGAAGCTCAAGGCGATCGGCGACCGCTACGGCATCGCCAAGCGCTACACGTCCTACGAGGAAATGCTCAAGGACCCGGAGATTGACGCGGTCCACATCAACACGCCCATCCCCGACCACGGCCGGCAGTCCATCCAGGCGCTCAAGGCCGGCAAGCACGTGGCCTGCACGGTGCCGATGGCGACCTCGATCGCCGAGTGCGAGGAGATCGTGAAGCTGGTGAAGGCCACGGGGCTGAAGTACATGATGATGGAGACGGTGGTCTACGCGCGCGAGTTCCTCTTCGTGAAGGAGCTCTACGACCAGGGCGAGCTGGGCCGGCTGCAGTTCCTGCAGGCCAGCCACCAGCAGGACATGGAAGGCTGGCCGGGCTACTGGCCGGGCCTGCCGCCCATGTATTACGCGACGCACTGCGTGGGCCCGATGATGGCCCTCACGAAGGCCTCGGCGGAATACGTCTCGTGCTTCGGCTCGGGCCGCATCGCGGAGGACATGATCCCGATCTACAATTCGCCCTTCGCGGTCGAGACGGCCCACATCAAGCTGCACAAGTCCGACGTCTCGGCGCGCATCATCCGCTCGCTCTTCGACACGGCCCGCCAGTATCGGGAATCGATCGACGTCTACGGCTCGAAGAAGTCGTTCGAGTGGCCGCTCATCGAAGGCGAAGAGCCGGTGATCCACACGGCGAAGAAGCCGGAGCCGGAGATCCCCGCCAAGGTCAAGGTGCCGGACTACGCCCACCGCCTCCCGAAGGAGATCCAGCGCTTCACGACCAAGGGCGTCTACGGCGAAGGCGAGGACCACCTGTCCTTCACGCAGGGGGGCGGCCACGGCGGCTCGCATCCGCATCTCGCCAACGAGTTCATCCAGGCGCTCGTCGCCGGACGCGACCCGTATCCGAACGCTCGCGAATCGGCCAACTGGACCTGCACGGGCATCCTCGCCCACGAATCGGCGATGGCCGGCGGCGAAATCCGCAAGCTTCCCGCGTTCACCCTGCCGGACTGAAGCGGCGCCTGCGCCGCCGGGGGCACGTGGACACGGTGACACGTGGGCACGGGTGGACATGAAGCCTCACGTGCAGGAACAGGACCACGAGCCATGCTAAGCCGGCCGCCGCAGGGCGGCCGAAGGTAGGGGCGTGGCTACGCCGCGCCCTCAGCCACAACTGCATCTTCCTCCATCCGCATCACCTGTCCCTGCCCCTGCCCCTGTCCCTAACATCCCCCTTGTCACCGTGTCACCTTGCTCACGCGCCCCCTCCCTGACCCTCCCCTCTTGCCTCCTCCGCCACCCTGACCACAAAAACCCTGCCCCACCCATCGCGCCCCTGTCCCTGTCCCTGTCCCTGCCCCTGTCCCTATCCTTATCCCAATACCCCCTCCCCCATCTCCCATGCCCCTCCGCATCCTCCTCGCCCTCCTGATCGCCCCGCTCGGCTTCGCCGAGACGCAGTGGGTCTGGACGCAGCGCAACAATGTCGCGAAGCAGCAGGTCTGGGCCCGCGCGTCCTTCGAGGTCGCCGAGGTCCCCGCCAAGGCCGAACTGCTCGCCGCCGCCGACAACCACTGCGAGGTCTGGATCAACGGCAAGCTGCTCGGGGGATCCGACGACTGGGGCCAGGCCTTCGGCGCGGAGATCGCCAAGGAGCTCCGCAAGGGACGCAACGTGGTCGCGGTGCTCGCGCGCAATGACGGCGGCATCGCGGCGCTCTCATTCCGCGTCACGGCCGACAAGAAGGTGCTCACGGAATCCGGCGCCGGCACGAAGGTCACGGAAAAGAATCCCGGCAAGGGCTGGGAGTCCGACGGCTTCAATGACTCCAAGTGGGAATCGGCCACGGTGGTGAAGCCGATGGGCGCCGCCCCGTGGGGCAACGTCTTCGGCGGCGGCAAGGCCGCCGCCAACGGCAAGCGCGGGCCCTCGACCACGGTCGCCCCGCCCGAAGAGCTCATCCTGCGTCCGGGCTTCGCCGCCGACCTCGTGCACGTCGTGCCCAAGGCCGAACAGGGCACCTGGGTCTCGCTCGCGGTCGCGCCCAACGGCGACCTCTACGCCGGCGACCAAGGCGGCGTGCTCTGGCGCGTCTCGATGGCCGACCCCTCCCGCCCCGCGGTCACGCGGGTGGAGACGAAGTTCTTCGGCTGCCACGGTCTGCTCTTCGCCCACGGCGCGCTCTACGCATGCACGAGCGAGAAGGGCAAGGGCGACGTCTGGCGCCTGCGCGACCCCAAGGGCGACTTCTCGTGGTCGGAACAGGAGCTGATCCGTCCGCTCAAGGGCTCGGGCGAACACGGCCCGCACCAGCTGGTGCTGGCGCCCGACGGCTCGATCCTCGTGGTCGGCGGCAATCACACGAAGCTGCCCGACGACGAGGCCGCGGGAGCGCCGGTGAGGCGCTGGGACGAGGACGACCTGCTCAAGAAGTTCGAGGACCCCAACGGCCACGCGTCCGGCATCAAGGCGGTCGGGGGCTGGATCGCCCGCATGGACAAGGATGGCATGGACTGGGTGCGCCGCACGGTGGGCTTCCGCAACGCCTACGACTGCGCCATCGCGCCCGACGGCGACATCTTCTCCTACGACTCCGACATGGAGTGGGACATGGGCGCGCCCTGGTATCGACCCACGCGCATCTACCTCTGCACGCCGGGCGGCGAGCTCGGCTGGCGCTCCGGCTCCGGCAACAACGCCTTCGCCTCGGTCGACAGCCAGCCCGCGCTGGTGGACGTCGGCCCCGGCAGCCCCACGGGCACGACGATGGGCACGGGCGCGAAGTTCCCCGCGGCCTACCAGCGCGCGTTCTACGCCTGCGACTGGACCTACGCGACGCTCTACGCGATCCAACTCGAGCCCTCGGGCGGCGGCTGGAAGGCCCGCAAGGAGGTCTTCGCCGCGGGACGTCCGTTCTCGGTGACGGACGCGGTCATCCGTCCGCAGGACGGGCACATGTACGTGACGATCGGCGGACGCGGCGGCCAGTCCGCGCTCTACCGCATCCGCTACGCGGGCGGCGAGTCCACCGCGCCGGCGGGCTGGTTCGCGGCCACGCCGGAACAGAAGCTGCGTCGTGAGCTGGAGGCGCTGCTCGAGAAATCGCCGTCTTCCGCCGCGCTCGAAAAGGCCTGGCCGCTGATGGGCCACGCCGACCGCTGGGTGCGCTTCGCCGCGCGCACGCTCGTCGAGCATCAGCCGGTCGAAGGCTGGCGCGCGCGCGTGAAGGCCGACGCCGACGCCGACCTCGCGCTCAACGCCGCCACGGCGCTCGCCCGCGCCGGCTCCAAGGACGACCTGCCCGCGATCGTCGCCGCGGCCGAGTCCGCCGCCAAGTCCAAGGACCCGCGCCTGCAGCAGGACCGTCTGCGCGTCCTCCAGGTCGCGTTCTCCCGTCACGGCAAGCCCGACGCCGCCACGGCCGGCCGGCTCGGCAAGGAGTTCGCTTCGCGCCTGCCCTCGGGCGACGCCGCCATCGACCGCCAGCTCGCGCTGGTGTCGATCTTCCTCGAGGAGCCCACGGCCCCCGCCGCGGTGCTCAGGGCCATGAAGCTCGCGCAGCCCGGTCCGGCCGTCGTCGCCGACCCCGAAGTCCTCGCGCGCCATCCCGGCTACGCCAAGGCGGCCGCCGCGGCCATGACCGTCACGCCCTCCTCCACCCGCATCGGCCTGGCGATCTACCTCTGCCGCGCGACCGCCGGCTGGACGCCCGACCTGCGCAAGGAGTTCTTCCGCTTCCTGGGCGAACTCGCGCTGGCCGAGGGCGGCCACTCGCTCAAGGGCTTCGTGCGCAACATCCGCAAGGAGGCGCTCGCCGCCGCTCCTGAAGCTGAACGCGCCGCGCTGGAGGAGATCGCTCCGGCCACCCCGGCCAAGGCCGCCGCGCCCATCCCGACCGCCGAAGGCCCGGGCCGCATCTGGACGCAGGCCGAGGCGCTCGCCGCCTGGGACAAGGCGCGTGCGGAGAAGTCCCTCGACCACGCCAACGGCCGCAAGATGTTCGAGGCCGCGCTCTGCTCGCAATGCCACCGCATGGGCTCCGTGGGCGGGGCGCAGGGACCCGACCTCTCCGGCATCGGCGCGCGCACCGCAGCGGCCGACCTCCTCATGAGCGTCGTGCATCCGAACGCCGTCGTGTCGGACCAGTATGCCAACTCCGTCATCGGTCGCGTCGACGGCGGCAAGACCGTCGGCCGCATCCTGAACGAGGAAGGCGACAAGCTGCAGCTCGCCGTGAACGCCTTCGATCCCTCCGTGCAGATCTCGATGAACCGGTCGGACGTCCTTTCCATCGACCGTTCGCCGGAGAGCCCCATGCCCGCGGGCCTGATCAATTCCCTCAACGCGAAGGAAGTGGCCGACCTGCTCGCCTACCTCCTGAGCGGGAACAATCCGAACGACCCCGTCTACGCCAAGTGAGCCTCAGCGGGGGCCGCTGACCCTTTCCGCTTGCCCGGTCCGGCCGTCCGGCTTTCCTCGGACGTCCTGGTCAGGAGGGGTGGCAGAGTGGTCGATTGCGCCTGATTCGAAATCAGGTGTGCCGCAAGGCACCGGGGGTTCGAATCCCTTCCCCTCCGCCAGGAAATGAATTCTCAGGGGACACGTGGACACGGTGACACGTGGGCAAGGGCGCACATGGAGACGTATGGAAGGGATGAGAATCCCCGGAGGGGGTCGACGAAGCAAGGCGCAGCCTTGCGAGATGGACGATGCCGCAGGCATCGGGGCGAAGCCCTGAGCGCAGCGAATCAATCCCTTCCCCTCCGCCAGGTCAATTAAAGGATGGTTGATCCGTTGAACGTTGGCCAGCGGAAGAGCGGCCGCCGCATGGCGGCCAAAGGTAGGGGCGTGGCTACGCCGCGCCCTCCGTCATGGAGTGCAAGGCGAAGCCTTGCCCCTACCAGGGTTCGCCCTGCGGCGAACGGAATGCGACAAGACGATGCACGGCTGACCGGGGGCGGTCAGCGTTACCGGATGCAAAGGGGGCCGGGCTGGCTCAGCGCACCCAGAGCCAGAAGGCGCCAAGAAGGCCGATGACCCAGCCCCAGGAGACGAGGAAGCCGACGATGTCCTCGCGATAGGCGCGCCATCCCCTGCCCTGCGCGGCCTCGCGCAGCGAGAGCAGGTCGACGACGAGGGCACGCCGGCCGGCATCGGCGGCGCGCACAGGCGCATCCCGGTCGGCGAGCGGATCGCCTTCGCGGTCCGGCAGCTCGGTCGGCGTCTCCAGCCTGCGCCGCAGGTCGGCCTGCTCCGCGAGAGGCTCAGGCGGCGTGAGCAGGCTCACCGCCACCAGGGCCGTGACGCCGGCGAGGAGCGACCACGCAAAGACGTCGGGATTCCAATGGTCGAACCGCACGCCCATGAGGAACGCGGCGCCGAAGTTAGTCGCATAGGCGGCGACGAGGCTGGCGAGGGCGCCCCAGCGGTTGGCTCGGGGCCAGATGACGCCCCCGAGCAGGCCCACGCCCATGTAGGTCGCCATGGTCTCCGTGAGCAGGAAGGCATGCAGCACGCGGTCGATGAGGAAATAGGCGTATGCCACCCCGAGGAGCGAGATGACGAGCCCGCTCAGCCGCCCGACCAGGAGGTAGTGCGCGTCCGGACGTCCCGACACGAGGTGCCGCCGGTAGATTCCCTCGGTGAAGAGCGCGCCGCTGCTCACCATGAAGGCGGAAGAGGTCGACATGTTCGCAGCCAGCACGCAGGCGATGAGCAGGCCGAGCGAACCGGGGAAGAGCAGGTGACGGCAGGCAAAGCCGAAGGCCTCCTCGGAATCGGCCAGCGAGGTCGCGCCAAACGTGCCACGCGCGAGCATCGCAGCCACCATGAGCCCGACGAGCGCCCAGCCGACCGTGCACACGCGCTTCACGTAGTTGCCCCAGAAGAAGCCCTCGCGGCAGGCGCGCTCATCACGGCCCGTGCCGACCGCGGCCATCTGCTGCGGCTGTGCGAGGATGCCCACCAGGCCGTTGACGGTGAGCATCAGGATGAACCAGGAGCCGATGCCATCGGGCACCGCGAGCGAGAACTTCGCGTCGCCGAGCGTGGCGCGCATGCCCTCGAGCCCGCCCACGCGGTCCCAGCCCAGCGGCAGGAGCAGGAAGGAGAGCGCGATGATGAGGAAGCCCTGAAAGAAGTCGGTCCAGGCCGAGGCCACCAGTCCGCCCACGAAGCTGTAGGCGATGAAGACCGCCGTCATGGAGAGCATCACGGCGTCGGGGCTGAAGGCGCCGCCCGCCGCCTGACTGACGACCTTGGCGCCGCCCTTGAGCATGGCGGCCGAGCCGATGGTGAAGAAGAGCAGCGCGTAGACGGCGTAGATGCCGCCCATCCATCGGCCGTAACGGTCCTCGAAGAGCTCAGCCACGGTCGTGCGACGCACGCGCCGGAGGACGGGCGCGAAGATCCAGAAGAACGGCGTGGCGAAGAGGTTCTTCCACTGGAACCAGATGGCGGAGAGGCCGTGCTGCACGACGGCGCCGGCGAGTGAGACCGGCATCTCGGCGTGCGTGCCCACGCCGAAACTCTGCCCGATCATCAGCCAACGGCCGAAGCCGCGGCCGCCCAGGAAGTAGTCGCCCGTCCCGCGCACCCGACGCGCGACGACGACGCCGATGGCGATGACGACGGCGAAGTAGGCGGCGATGACCGTCCAGTCGGCGGGGTGCAGCATGGGGCTGCGTCTTTGTCGCCGAAGCCGGCGACAAAGACGAGCCCCGAGGGCGGTCCGATTCGGGCGGAATGACCGCCTTTTCCCGCCCTCAGACGATTCCCAGCGCCTCGGCGATCGCGAGAAGCTGGGCCCGGAGGATGGCCTCCCGCTCCGCGGCCCGTTCGGCCTGGGCGGTAAGCTCCGCCCGGAGGGCGGCGACCTCGGTCCGAAGCGACACGAGCTCCGTGACGTGGGCCGATACGGCCCGCGCGAGCTCGGCCGATTCGGCCGTGGCGGTGACTGTGCTTTGGGTTTCCATAGTTTTCAGTGGATGCGCGTGCGGAAGAAGCTCCGTCACGGCCGCACGCGGCCGATGACGGAGGCGCAGGATGCCGCCCGATGGCGGCTGAGGGGATTCCCGTGATGAACGTGCGCGCGGAACCCCTCAGGCTCTACCTTTATGAGATAGGCCCGGGAACGAGTCCTGGCGGCGATAGTTCAACATCGAGCGGGGGAAATTGTCCGCCCGACCCCGCCGCGCAAGACGAAATATCAGGCTAACTTCTTCAGCTCGCCCGTGCTGTCCCCGAGCTGCACGTCCCGGATGTCCATGCGGTTGAGCAGGCTGACCCAGAGGTTGTTCAGGGGGGTTTCGCGCTGGTAGACCACGTGGCGGCCGGGCCGGAGGGTGCCGCAGCCGCGGCCGGCGAGCAGGATAGGCAGGTCGTCGTGGTTGTGACGGTCGCCGTCGCCGTTGCCGGATCCGTAGACCACCATCGAGTGGTCGAGCAGCGTGCCGTCGCCCTCCTTCACCGACTTCATCTTCTCCAGGAAGTAGGCGAGCTGCGTGGAATGGAAAACGTTGATGTCCTGGATCTTCGCCAGCTTCTCCGGACTGTTGCCGTGGTGGGAGAGCGCGTGGTGCCCTTCGCGGACGTTGATGAAGGGGTAGGCGCGGTTGCTGCCCTCGTTGGCGAAGACGAACGTGCAGACGCGCGTCGTGTCGGTCTGGAAGGCGAGCACGGCGAGGTCGGCGAGGAGCCGGAGGTGATCCTCGAGGCTCTGGGGGATGCCGGAGGGCGCGCGCACGCCGGGCGGCAGGGCCTTGCGCGCGTCCTGAGCGGAACGGGCGATGCGCTGCTCGAGCTCACGCACGGCGGTGAAATACTCGTCGAGCTTCATCTGGTCGCCGCGGCCGAGGCGGACGTTGAGCTCACGGTAGTCGTCGCGCACGACGTCGAGCACGCTCTTGCGGGCGGCGTCGCGCCGGGCGCGTTCCGCGTCGGTGCCCGAGCCGAAGAGCCGCTCGAAGACGAGCTGCGGGTTGACCTCCTTGGGCATCGGCTGGGACTCGGAGCGCCAGGAGATGTTGGACTGGTAGACGCAGCTGTAGCCGGAGTCGCAGCCGCCGGCAAGACGGCTGGCCTCGGTGCCGATCTCGAGCGAGGCGAGACGGGTGCGGTCGCCGATGCGCGCGGCGGCGAGCTGGTCGGCAGAGATGCCGGCGCGGATGTTGGCGCCGTCGGTCTTGCGAGGCTGGGCGCCGGTGAGGAACGCGGCCATGGCGCGGGCGTGGTCGCCGCCGCCGTCGCCGTGGGCGCGCGCCTTGTCGGCGGTCAGTCCCTTCAGGATGGAGAAGTCGGACTTGACGCGCTCGAGCGGGCGCAAGATTGCGGGCAGCTTGGAGGGCAGAGATCCCTCGGCGCCCACGCGCCAGCCATCATAGTTCACGCCGTTCGGGACGTAGACGATGGCGAGGCGGTTGGGGGCGGCCTGCTTGACGGGCGTGTTCCCGGCGGCCCAGGAAGTCTGGACGCCCATGGCCTCGAGCCACGGCAGGGCCATGGTGACGCCGAGTCCCTTGAGGACGGTGCGGCGGGTGACTGCGAGGTCGCGATGCATAGGGCTCACTTGGTACTCTTGGCGGGTCCGGGGGTGGTTGCAACCTGCGAAACGCCGCGACGGAGGCGGAAGGGAACGCTCTCCACCACGGCCTGGGTCATGGCGGAGAGGTTGGAACCGCCCCTGAGCGTCTTCTCCACGATCTCGTCGAGGGCGGGCTCGTCGTAGTACTCAAGTCCGCGGCCGAGGGCGAAGGTCAGCAGATTGGCTGCGAGGTTGCGGACGAACTTCCGCTCGTCGGCGCGGAGCAGGCGCTTGAGATCGGCCGCGCCGGAGAAGGCCCGACCGTCGGGCAGGACGCCAGCCGGGTCGATGCGCCGGCCCTCGTCCATCTCGCGCAGCCGGCCGATGGCGTCGAAGCGTTCGAAGGCGAAGCCGATCGCATCCATCCTATTGTGACAGGACGCGCAGTTGGGATTGGCGCGGTGCTGCTCCATGCGTTCCCGCAGCGTGCCCTTGAGCTCCTTCTGCGACTCGAGCTCGGCCACGCCGGCGGGCGCGGGAGGCGGCGGCGTACCGAGGATTTGCTCCAGGATCCACTTGCCGCGCTTCACGGGAGACGTACGTTCGGGGTTGGAGGTGGCGGTGAGGATGGAGGCCTGCGTGAGGAGCCCGCCGCGCTCGCCCTTCGGCAGGGTCACGCGCACGAAGCTGTCCGCGCCGCCACCGGGGTGGGGCAAACGGTAGAGTCGCGCCAGCGCCGGATTGACGTAAGTGTAGTCGGCGTCGAGCAGGTCGGTGAGCGGGCGGTCCTCGCGGAGCACGGAGGCGAGAAAGAGCTCCGTCTCGCGCGTCATCGCGACGCGCATCCCCTCGTCGAACTCGGGGAACAGCCTCGGATCCGGCTCGACAACGGAGAGGCGGCGCAGCTGGAGCCACTGGATACCGAAGCCGGTCACGAGGTGCGACGCCCGTCCGTCGCGCAGGAGACGGGACGCCTGGGCGGAGAGATTCTTGTGTAGCGTGCCGGTGAAGGCCTCCTGCAGCAGCGCGTCATCGGGCATCGAGCCCCACAGGAAGTAGCTGAGGCGCGAGGCGAGCGCAAATTCGCTGATTGGACGGACTTCCGCCGTCGCGACCTTATCGTCTTGCTCGGCTCGGAAGACGAACTTGGGCGAGGCGAGGCTGACCGCGACGACCGCGCGCGCGCCGTCCTCCCAGTTGCCGCCCGCCTTCTCGGCCTCGAGGAAGACCTTCACGTAACGGGCGAGCTCCGCCGGGGTCACCGGACGACGGAAGGCACGGGACACGAACCAGGTCACAATCGCACGGGCGCGCGCTTCGCCCTGCAGCTTGCCCGCCACCTCGGCGAGGCGTCGCTGGAGGTCGGTGCGGGCGTCGAGCGGCCCGATGAGGCGCACGCGATGGCCGGAGAGCGATCGCCTGCCCTTGGGGCCCGCGGCCGGGGCGTTGGTCCAGGTGAGCTTCATCTCGTGCTGACCGGCGGGCAGGGTGAACTTGGCCTCGTGGGTGCCGAAGCGCTTGTTCGGCGTGGGCTTGACGCTGATACGGCCCACCTGCCGTCCGGCAACGGTGATGGCCAGTTCGGCGGGCGGATCGGTGCGCTCGCCGCCGGCCCAGAGGTCGATGCGGGCGACGTACTCGCCGTCGCGGGTCACCTTCACCTGGCCGACAATCGTGGTCGCGGGCAGGAAGTAGCGCGCCTGTTCCTCCACGCGGCCCCTAGGGAGCATGCGCGAGAGGTCGAGGTTGAAGGAATTGGGCGATGACTCCTTGTCAGGCAGCGCGAGGGAGGCGATGCGCTCGCCGGCGGAGAGGAATCGCTCGAGGTGCACCGGCGAGAACGAGAGCACGTCCCCGATGTTGTCGTAACCGTATCCGGTGTCGTCGTCGGGGAAATCGATGGAAAAGTCCCCGTCGACGAGGCAAAGGTCGCGCACGGTGGCGTTGAACTCGGTGCGGTTGAGACGCCGCACGGTGACTGCGCCGGGGTCGGGCTTCTGGGCGGCCGTGGCGCGACGCAGCAGGGTCGAGACGGCGCCGGAGAGAGCGTCGATCTCCGGCTGCGTCGGACGCTCCTTCTTCTTGGCGGGCGGCATCTGACCTTCGGAGACCAGCTGCAGCAGCTCCCGCCACATGCGCTGCTGCTGGAACATGGCGGCATCATCCTTGATTGCCTCAAGGTTGAGGCCGCCCTTCTTCAGGTCGGCGTCGTGGCACTCGTAGCAGTGCTTATCAAGGAAGGGAACGATGACCTGCTGAAATTCCTGATGAGCCGCAAGCGGGCAGACCGCCCCGACGGCAAGGACCAGCGAGGTCAGGGCCGTCCAGAGGGACAGAGGGGAGCACGGCGTCACACTCTCAAAACAGGCCTGACATCCTTTGGTTGCAAGAATCCATGATGGGTCGAGGCGACCCCAGGCGACAATTATTTCTTAAATACTTAATATTGAATGTTTTATGAATAAATATGAGCGCCTTTCTTCCCCCCTCTCATGGGCGCGGGGTACGCTCAAAAAACCCTGTGAAAACGGGAATGAATAAGTAACCTATGCAACCTGCTGGTGTTTCCATCCATACCCCGACCTCGATGTCCGCCCACCCCCTCCCTTCCCTGCTCGCCTTCGGGCTCCTGATCACGGTCCAGCCGCTGTCCGGAGCCGGCTTGGACGGTCTGGTCAAAAACTCCCCTTTCGGCCACGGCGGAGCCGGCGGCCCCACCGACGCCAAGCCCGGCACCATCGAGTTCCGCGGGATGTACACCGACAAGGGCACGACCTACTACAGCATCTACAACGTCGCGACGAAACAGTCCGCCTGGATCGCCAAAGGCGAGATCATCGAAGGCGGCGCGCCCATGACGATCAAGGACTTCGACCCGGTCGAGGAATCGCTCATCGTCGAATCCGACGGCCAGCCCGTCCGTCTGGCGATGCGCACGGCCACCGTGGTGCCTTACACCGGCGCCCAGGCCCCCGTGGCGGCGACGGTCGTCTCCGGCGCGCCCACGAGCGGCGCGCCCACCGGCGGCTACGGCGGACCCGGCGGACCCGGCGGACCCACCGCGCCCGGCGGATCCCTCTACAACGGAGGGCAGCCCCCGACGCGCGAGCAGATTGACGCCTTCCGCGAAGAGATGAAGCGCCGTTACGGCGACCGTGGGCGCGGCCCCGAGGGCGGCGATCCTCGCGGCTCGCGCGACGAGGGACGCGGCCCCGCGCCGACAGGCTCACGGGACTCCAGCAAGCCCTCACGCTTCCGCTGAATCCTTACATGACCCAGCCCCGACATCCCGCCCGACGCCTCCGCAAGGGCTTCACCCTGCTCGAAATCCTCATCACCATCGCAATCATGGCGATGCTCATCGGGGTCGTCGTCCAGAATCTCGACAAGTTCTTCGGCCAGGGCCAGGAGGGCGCCGCCAAGGTCTTCGTGAAGTCATCGCTCGAGGCCCCCCTGATGAGCTTCCGCAGCCATCTGGGCGACTATCCTTCGACCGAAGAGGGCCTCAACGCGCTGGTCACCGCCCCCGAGGGCAAAGCCGACCGCTGGCGCGGACCCTACGTGAAGGCCTCGGGCGGCAAGCTCCCGGTCGACCCGTGGGGCGAGGCCTACCTGTACCGCTACCCCGGCACGAAGAACCCGGACTCCTACGATCTCTTCTCCAAGGGACGGGACAAGCAACCCGACACCGCGGACGACATCGGCAACTGGTGACCTCCGGGACCGCCGAGCATCCGGCGCCCGCGCCGGCGCGACGCGGCTTCACCCTGCTGGAGACGTTGCTGGTCATCGCCATGATCAGCATGCTCATGGGCGTGATGATCGGCGGCGCGACCTCGCTGCTCAAGGGCACCGCCCGCTCCGATCCCGAGGACGGACTGCTCGCGCTCATGCAGCGCATGCGCCGCAAGTCCGTCGAGACGGGCCGCGTGACCGAACTGTGGCAGCACGCCCGACTCCCCGGCGAGGAAGGCCCTGACTTCCTCTGGAACGACGGCCGTGACGACCACGAAGAGCGCCTCCCCGTGAGGGAGGACGTCACCGTGCGCGTGATCGGCCCCGAGGTTGACGGCGCGATCCTCATCGGCGGGCGCGCCCAGGAGGACCCCGTGGCGCGCATCCGCTTCCACCCCGACGGGACCTGCGACCGCGTGCGCCTCGAAGTGACGCGGGACGGCAACCGGTCCGTCGTGCCCATCGACCCCCTCACCTGCGCCCCGCTGCCGGCGGAGAACGCAAAATGAACCGCCGAGCCTTCACCCTCGTCGAAGTGCTGGTGAGCCTCGCCATCTTCGCCCTCGCCGCCGTGAGCCTCGGCGCGGCCTACTCCAACGTGCTGCTGAGCCGGCAGAGCCTGCGCATCGACGAGCAGGACCTCGAGGACCGCGCGCGCGTGCTCGGCGCCGTGCTCGAGGCTCCGAACTACGACGACGTCACGACCGGCGGAGAGGTCAACCTGCCCGGCGACCGCACCGCGCGTTGGAAGGGCGAGATCGAGGCCACGCCCGTGAGCGACCTCTTCCGCGTCAAGGTCGAGGCCGAGATGGAAAACGAAGCCGGCGACTCGGTCGAGTGGACCGAGGAGCGCATGCTGCTCCGCCCCACGTGGTCCGTGCCGGGCGAGAAGGCCAAGATCATCGCCGACGCGCGCGTGCGGCTTGAACGGGAGCGCGGCTACACCGAATCCGGCCGCACCACCGTGAGCACCTCGACCGCCGGCGGGCCCGCGCTGAGCGGCTCGGGCGGCATGAAGGGCTCGCAGTTCACCTCCAAGGGCTCGAACGCCAAGCGCCCTTCCACCGACCAGGCCGGAGGCAAGCGCCCGCCTTCCACCGGAGGAAAGTCCGGCGGCAGCCAGGGCGCTCCGCGCGGCGGAAGCCAGGGCGGGGGTCAGCCCGGAGGCGGCGCGCCGGCGCCGAGACCCATCCAATGAGGCGCGGGTTCACGCTGCTCGAGGCCCTCATCTCGCTCGCCCTGCTGAGCGTGCTCATGGTCACGCTCAACTCCTTCCTCTTCTCGATGGGCGAGCTGTGGGGCGAGGGCCGGGACCGACGCCTCTTCGACCAGCACGTGCGGGCCGCCACCCGGCAGGTGCGCGAGACCTTCGAGGCGGCCACGCTCGGGCCCGGCGCGACCGGCGTCATCATGAAGATGGCCCGCACCGACGACGCGGTGGACGAACCCCGGCTCTCCTTCCTCCTCCCGGACGCCGGCCGTCTGGCCGACTGGCCCGAGACGCCGCTCCCCGACGTCGACTTCACCCTGCACGCCGAGGAGGGCCGCGGCCTGATCCTGCGCTGGCAGTCGCGCCTCGAGATCGAGCGCGACCTCAACGACGTGCACGAGACCGTGCTCACGCCCTTCGTCGACCGGCTTTCGTACGACTACTACGACGCGCAACTGCGGCGCTGGACCACCGAGGAGGAGCCGCGGCGCAACACCGCGGGGTCCGGACTGCTGCAGCCCGCCCGCATCCGCCTGCATTTCTCACGCGGCGCCCTGGAGGCGGAGCGCACCATCGACCTGCCCGTGAGGAGGACGGGCATCTCACGCCCATGAGACGCCGCCGCGGATCCGTGCTCGTCGTCGTGCTGGTGCTCATCTCGCTGGCTTCGCTGCTCCTGGCCCAGTTCATGGAGGACAACTCGCTCGAGCTGACCATGTCCGCGCGGGAGAACGACCGGCGCCGCCTGCGCTCGCTCGCGCAGTCCGAGCTCGAGCTCGCCCTCGCCGTGATCAGCGAGATCCGCGCCATCGACCTCAACAACATCCACAACCCGGCGCAGGGCTACGAGGATCCGCACGGCTACGCGGGCATCCCGCTGCCGGAAGGCGTGGAAGTGCGGTTCGACTTCGAGGACGAGAGCGCCAAGCTGCCGCTCGCCCTGCTCGACCGGAGCAGCCTCATCCAGCTGCTCTACGCGCTGGGCCTGGAGCAGCGCGACGCCGAGCGCGTGGCCGACTCGATCGTGGCCTGGACGAGCAAGCGCTACGAGTCGACCGAGGAGGAGGCGCGGGACGCGGCCTACGAACGCCGGACCCTGTCGCACCGCCCCGCGCGCCGGCCGATCCGCAGCTTCGAGGAGTTCCGCTCCATCGGCGTGGCCAAGGACTTCTTCTTCGACGAGGACGGCAAGCCGACGGAACTGTTCGAGTCGTTCCGCATGTGCGTGAGCGTCTACACCTACCGCAAGGCCAACATCAACGCCGCCTCCGACGCGGTGCTGCTGGGGGTCGGGATGAGCGAGGACCAGGTGGCGCTCATCCGCGAGATGCAGTCCGAGCAGGGCAAGCGCACCTTCGGCCAGCCCCGCTACTTCCGGTCCAGCACCGAGGTGCGCACGCTCCTCGGCGGCAACGCCCCCATCGCGCTGCTGGACGACGAATGCCAGCTCCTCTGGGTGCACGTCACGGTGAAGCAGGGTCTGTCCCGCTGCCGGATGAGCGCCCTCATCGGCGTGGGCGACGACGTGTCGTTCGGCGCGCCGACCCCGAGCCCCGAGGAGACCCCCGTCGACGACCCGCTCGGCCGGGGCACGCTGTCCCAGGTGAGCACGGCGGCCTCGACAACGGGCGCCGGCGCCATTAAGCCCAGCACGGTTGCGACCGCCACCCCCGGCAAAGTGATCCAGACCGCCGCCCCGCGCGCCGCCACCGGCGGCCGAACCTACGTGAAGACCCTGACCTACCCCCTTCCCATCCTCGCCTGGAGCGAGGACAACGGCGCGGCCCCGGCGCCGATCCGCGAGGACGAATGACATGAGCACCCCCCTCTCCAAACTCCTCGGTGAAGTGCAGCGCCCGCCCGGCGCGGCGCTCGTTCCCGCCACGCGCTTCTTCGTGCGGCGCATCCCCATCGACGGCGACGACGTGGCCGGACAGGTCGCGCTGGCCCTCGAGACGGCCTCGCCCTTCCCCGTCGAACAGATGCTCGTCGGGCATGTCACGGCCGCCGACGGGCGCTCCGCCCTCGCCTACGCGGCCCACCGGCGCCGATTCACGACCGAGGAGAGCTTCGCCTGGCCCGATGACTGCCAGGTGGTGCCGGAATTCCTCGCCCTGTGCGGCCATCGGCCGACAGGGGACGGCGTGACGGTGCACCGCGGCGAGGAACGCCTGATCGCGCTCACGTGGAAGGCGGATGAGCCGCTTCCCGCGGCCATCCTGAGCGCCGAACGCGCGGACGCCGACGAGACCGCGCTCGCCCGGGAGGCCGCCGAACGCGGCGGGCTCTCCGAAGGCTGGACGACCGAGACGCTCTCCGGGGCGCTGGTCGGCGACCAGACGGAAGCCCAGCTCGCCCTCCGCGCCGAGGACGGTCGGCCCTACGTACTGCTCAAGCGCGCCCTGGACGACGCCGACATCCGCGACGCTGACTTCCTTTCCGAACGGCGTAAGAAGGAGCGGGTCAACCTCGTGCTCTGGAACCTCGTGCGGGCCTCGGCGGCCGTGCTCGCGACGGCGGCCCTGCTCGACGCTGCCGGCCTGTTCCTCGGCTGGCGCAACGCCTCGGCCCAGGCGACCGTCGACGGACGCCGCGAACTCGTGGCCGACCTCGAGTCCGCCCAGGCCGTCTCGAACCGCATCCTAGAGATGGGCGCCAAGCGGCCCCTGCCGCTGGAGATGCTCGCGCTCATCAACGAGCACCGGCCCCCGGCGCTGGAGTTCCAGCAGGTCACCTGCAAGAGTAACGTCCTCCTCGAAGTCGAGGCGCGCTCCGCGAACGCTGGTGACATCGGCGAATATGAGAGGGCCCTCTCCGTGCTGCCCGAAGTGGCCTCCGTCGTGAGCAGCGACATACGCGCCCGCGACAGCAACACCACCTTCACGATGACCGTCACCTTCCGCCTCGACGCACTCCGCAAAGCCGTCGCGGCCTCGAAGCAGACCCCGCCCCAATGAAGCTCCTCTTTTTCCAACTCCAGCCACGCGAGCGCGTGATGGCCGCGGCCGCCGCGGGCGTCGCCGCCTTCCTCTGGTCGACCGCCGCCTGGGAGCGCACCCGGGGGGAATGGGACACCACCCGCGGGCTAGAGGAGGTCGCCGGCATCCAGCAGGGCTGGATCGGTCGCGAGAAGGAGATCCGCGCCGCCGCGGCGGAGGCCATGCAGGGCCTCGAGGCGGGACGCGGTTACGACGAGGCGCGACTGGTCGCCGAAGCGGTCCAGGCCGCCAAGGACGCGGGTCTGAGCGCCAGCACGGACGCGCCGAAGTCCCAGAAGGCCGGCAAGTTCGCCATCCACTCGCTGCAGATGAACTGCCGGCGCGCCGACATCGGCTCCGTGGTGCGCTTCTACGAAAGCATCAGCCCGCGCGCGCCCTACCTCGCGCTGGGCAGCTTCTCGCTGCAGGCCGACCGCGGCGATGCGGGCACGGTCTCAGTCAACATGCAGGTCACCGCGCTCGAGCTGCTCGAGCCGCCCGCGCCGCAGACGCCGCCCGTCAGTCCGCCGGCGAAGGCCCCGGGCGCCGCAACGCCTCCCGACGGGAAGTGAGCCCGCTCAGAAGCGGAAGCTCGAGCTGACCTCAAAGACCGCCGATACGATCGCGAAGGCGATGAAGGCCACGAAGGAGAAGGCGGCCATGAGGACGCTCGCGGAGATTGTCTGCGACAGCGTGCCCAGCCAGCGGTCGAGGTCGGCCCGGTAGGAACGCGCAATGTCGCGCAAGCCCGGCGCAAGGTTACCCGTCTGCTCGGCGATGGCGACGCGGTCCAGCAGCAGGCGCGGGAAGTAGCCCGTGCGGCTGAGGGACTTGGAGAGGCTGTCGCCCTCGAGCACGCGGTCGGTCGCGGAACGCAGCTGGGTGCGGATGGCGCGGTTGGGCGCGGTCCGCTCGGCGAGACGCAGGGCTTCGGCGGTGGTGATGCCGTTCTCCAGAAGGACGGCCAGGGTGTGGCAGAAGTTGAGCACGGCGACGCGCATCACGAAGGCGCCCGCCAGGGGGACGCGGAGCAGCAGGGCGTCGGAGGCCAGGCGGCCCTCCTCGGTGCGACGCCAGCGCCAGATCCCGAAAGACGTGGCCGCGGCGAGCACGAGTCCGACCGGGGCCGCGACGACGAAGAACTGGCTGAAGCCGACGAGCAGGCGGGTGGCGAGGGGCAGGTTGCCGCCCAGCGAGGCGAAGAGCGTCTCCAGACGGGGCAGCAGGAAGGTGACGAAGAAGAGCACGACGCCCGTCGCGACGAAGCAGATGAAGGCGGGGTAGGAGAGCGCGGCGACCAGCTTGCGGCGGAACTCCTTCTGCTCGGTGAAGTGCGTGATGAGCCGCTCGATGACCTCACGGATGTTGCCCGTGGCCTCGCCCGCGGCGATGAGGTTGAGCGTCTGGCCGTCGAAGACCTGCGGGAAGGAGCCCATCGCGGCCGAAAGGCTCTGGCCTTCGCCGAGGCGGCTCCAGAGGCCGGCGCAAAGGGTGCGGAGGCGGGACTTCTGCAGGCGCAGGGAGAGCAGGCGCAGCGCCTCGCCCGCCGACATGCCGCTGCGGATGAGGTCGGCCAGGGCCTCGAGGAAGGGGAGGCATTCCGCCGCGGTGGGCGGCTGCTCCGGGTCCTTGGAGCCCTTGGCGGCGCGTTCGGCGGCGGCGACGTCCTCGACCTTGACCGGCCGGACGCCGCGCGCCTGCAGGCGGCGGAGCGCCTCGCGGCGGCTGGGCGCCTCGACGTCCCCTTCGGTGACCGAACCGTCCGGTGACTTCGCGACGTAGTGGAAGGTGGCCACCGGACTACTCGTTCGAGCTGAGGTTGCGCACGAGCTCGTCCATGGTGGTCAGGCCGGCGACGACCTTCATCCAGCCGGCGCGGGCGAGCGGCCGCATGCCCTGCTCCATCGCCTTCTCGGTGAGCTCGCGGTTGCTGACGCGGGCGACGATCATGTCGTGCAGGGGCTTGGGATGGAAGATCTCGAAGACGCCCACGCGGCCGCGATAGCCCGTGCCGCGGCACTTGCGGCAGCCGGCCGGCTCACGCAGCTCGCGCACGCCCTCGAGCTCGGCCTCGCCCATGCCCAGCGCCTGGAGCGCGGGGAGGACCTTGGCGCGGTCGACGGGCACGGTGCGCGCGCAGTCGGGGCAGAGACGGCGCACGAGGCGCTGCGCGATGACGAGCTCGACGGCGGAGCCGACGAGGAAGGGCTCGACGCCCATGTCGATGAGGCGCGTGATGGCGCCGGGCGCGTCGTTGGTGTGCAGGGTGGAGAAGACCAGGTGGCCGGTGAGCGAGGCGCGGATGGAGATCTCGGCGGTCTCAAGGTCGCGGATCTCACCCACCATGATGACGTCGGGGTCCTGGCGCAGGGTGCTGCGCAGGGCGCTGGCGAAGGTCAGCCCGATCTCGGCCTTGGTCTGCACCTGGTTGGCGCCGGGCACCTCGTACTCGATCGGGTCCTCGATGGTCACGAGGCGCAGCTCGGGCGAATTGATCTCGCGGAGGAAGGCGTTGAGCGTGGTCGACTTGCCGGAACCGGTCGGACCGGTCACGAGGATGATGCCGTGCGGGTAGTCGAGCACGCGGCGGACGGCCTCCTGCTCCTCGGCGTTCATGCCGATGCGGTCCATGTCGTAGGCCTCCTTGCGCTGGTTGAGGAGGCGGAGCGAGACGGACTCGGCGTAGATGGTCGGGATGGTGGAGACGCGGATGTCCAGGACGTTCTTGCCGTCGCGGAAGTTGATGCGTCCGTCCTGCGGGAGACGGCGCTCGGAGATGTTGAGCCGCGCCATGATCTTGAGGCGCGAGATGATGGCGTCCTGGAAGCGCGCAAGGTTCTCCGGCAGCGGGATGGCGACGAGCAGGCCGTCGACGCGGTAGCGGATGCGGAGGTGGCCTTCCTGCGGCTCGAAGTGGACGTCCGTCGCGCCCTCGGCGACGGCCTGGGTGAGGACGTCGGTGACGAAGCGCACCACGGCGGCGTCCTGGTCGGCCTCGACGTCGGTCTGGGCGACCTCGACGGCCTCGGCGGACTGAGGGTCTTCGTCGAAGCTGCCGGAGCCGACGCCGTAGTTCTCCGTGATGAGCGAGGTGACGCGCTCAGGCGGGGCGAGGTGCCAGACGGGGCGGCGTCCGGCGAAGGTCGACACCCAGTCGGCGACGTCGGGATCGGGCGGCAGCGGGGAGGCGAGGTGCAGGCGGCCCTCCTCGGCGCCGGGGAAGCGGACGGGGATGACCTGGGCCTCGCCGGCGAGCTTCGCGGGCAGGACCTTCACGCCCTCCGGGTCGGCGGCGGGCTCCTCGAGCACGGCCAGCCCGGTCTCGGCGGCGAGCGCCTTGAGCAGCCCGGCCTCGTCCAGGCCGAGCCCCTGGGCGAGGAGACGGAAGCGCACGTCGCGTCCCGACTCCTCGTAGGCCGCACGGGTCTCGTCGGAGAGCCGCGCGGCGAGGGCCGCCGGGAGCCCGTGCCGATGGACGACGGAGGCCATGGTCACTTCTTCTTGGCTTCAGGCGCCGGCATCGCGCCCGGCTTGCGGTCGATGACCTCGGAGAAGTCCTTGCCGACCTCGCCCTTGCGCGCGCGCTGGACGGATTCCGCGCTGTCGGCCGGCGTGTTGGTCAGGACGTACGGACGAAGGAAGATGACGAGGTCCTGCCGCACCTTCTTGGTGGTGGAGGAGCCGAAGAGGTCGCCGAGGAAGGGAATCGGACCGAGGCGGGAGGTGTCCTTGGTGTCGACGTTGCGCTGGACGCCGCCGAGCACGATGATCTCGCCGCTGTTCGCGCTCACGAAGGACTCGGTGCGCCGGCTGCCGATGATGGGCTGCTCATTGCCGTCGAGGAGCACGGTGCCGATGATGTCGTCGACCGTCTGGGTGAGCTGGATCTGCACCGAGCCGTCCTTGCCCACGAGCGGCAGGACGCGGAGCTGGATGCCGATCTCGCGCTGAGAGACCTGGGAGGTGATCGCGGCCGAACCGACGCCGGGCACCGCGGCCGTGCCGGTGATGATGGGGCGGGACTCGCCGGAGAAGATCGTGGCCTCCTTGTTGTGGGAGGTGGTGACGGCCGGCACGGAGAGGAACTTGGTGTCGCCGAGACGGGGCGTGGAGGTGAGGGAGATGATGCCCGACAGGTCGGATCCCGTGAGGAGGCCCTGGGCGGGCGCGGCGCCGACCACGGTGCCGTTGCCGCCGCCGAGGGAGCCGCCCTGCACGTTGGCGCCGACGCCGATCAGCTTGCCGTTCTGGAGGGTGAGGCCGAGGGCGGTGATGCCGCTCTGCTCGTTGTCGCTGAGGGTGACCTCGGCGACGACGCACTCGATGCGGACCTGCGGGAGGACGACGTCGACCTTCTCGACGAGGTCCTTGAGCAGCTGGAGGTCGGACTTGGTGCCGGAAGCGACGATGGAGTTGCTGCGGATGTCCGGCAGCACGGTGAGCATCTGGCTGAACTCGTTGGCGCCGGACTGCTGGGTCGTGGCGGCGGCGGCCCCAGCGGCGGTCGGGACGGGCGTCGGGGCCGGGACGGGCGTGCGGCTGAGCGCGGTGCGCGAACCGCCGGAGGCGCGCTGGGCCGCGGTGGTCTGGCCGGTGACGAGCTGCGTGATGAGCGTCGCGACGTCCTGCGCGGTCGCGTTGCGCAGGAAGATGACCTCGGTGCGCGTGTTGGGGTCGCTGCTCGCGTCGAGGGTGCTGATGAGGTTGTCGAAGAAGGGATGCTGGTCGGCCGAGCCCATCAGGACGACGCGGTTGGTGCGCTCGTCGGCGGTGAAGCTGGTGCCGGTGCTGAGGCGGAAGGGCGCGCCGCCCGCGGTGGTCGGGGTGCGCAGGAGGGCCGTGAGCTTGTTCACGACGTCGGTGGCCATGGCGGCCTTGAGCTCGTAGACCTTGGTGACGATCGCGTCGAGCTGCGGACGGTCGATCTCGGCGACGAGGGCCTCGATTTTCTGCAGGTTCATGACCGAGTCGGTCACGAGCACCGCGTTGTTGCGGCTGAAGTAGACGGGCGGGGAGGCCAGCTGGGTGTTGAGCATGCCGGTGAGGGTCGGCAGGACTTCCTGCGCGGCGGCGTGCTTGAAGGTGAAGATCTTCGAGGCGATGCGCCCGCTGGGCGGCAGCTTGAGGGTCGACTCGCTGATGAGCGAAGGCGACTCGGCCTTGGCCACCAGGTTGGGCACGATCTTCAGGAACTTGTCGCCCTGCTGGATCACGGCCACGCCGTTCAGGGCGAGCAGGGTCTCGAGGGCGAGCAGCGCGTCGTCGCGGGTGGCGGTGTCAGGCAGCGACAGGGAGTAGACGTTGGCGGGGAGGGCCTGCGGACGCAGGATGCTCTTGCCGGTCCAGCGGGCGAGCAGCTCGAGGACCTGCGCGACGGTCTCATCACGGAGGATGACGGGGCCGACGATGTCGGATCCGAGCAGGGGCGCGGCAGGAGTCGCGGCGACGGAACCGGATACGGACGGAACGGACGGAGCGGCGGCCGGCGCTGGCGCGGCCGCAGCCGGAGCGGCGGGCTTCACGGCAGGAGCGGGAACGCCGGCGGCAGGTGCGGACGGCTTGGCGGGAGCCGACGCGGCTGGCGCCGGGGCCGCCTGCTGGGCCACCAGGATCGAACCCGAACATGCAGCCAAGAGGCAGAGGCGGAAAAGAGGGGAAATGGCCCTGCGGTCACGCAGGGTAAAGCGAGGGTAAAACACGTGCTTAGGGTATGCTCGGATAACACCAATGGGGATGATTAGTTCGATAGTTTTTTGAGGTTTTTGCCTTTTTAGGGCGGTCATCAGCCCGAAGATTGGGCCGCCTTATGGTGAACTTTTGTTCAGTTTAGCCTTGCCTTGCTCCCCCTTGCGGCCCAGAAAGTGAGACCCTGATGCGAGAGGACATACCGGAATGGCTCGGTAAGCCGCCCCGCCGCGGAACGGCGGAATGGGACCGCTGGCTGGCCCAATGGCGACGCTATGCCAAGGAGGCCCTGCGGGACGCGGCGGCGGACGACCCGGAATATGACTTCGGGCTGCTGACCCCGGAGGAGCGCTGGCGGGTGAACCTGCGGCAGGAGATCCTGCGCCGCATCGCGGAAGGCCGGGCCGGCTCCCCCGCCCCCCTGGACGTCCGGCGCCGCATCACCGACATCGCCCACGCCGCGGTCGTGGCCTGGCAGGTCGGCCGCTCCACCCGGCATCCGCCGGATGACGAACGCTATCTGGAAGCGGAGGCCTGGGTGACGGACCGGAGCAACCCGAAACGTCGTCGGATCGCCCATGCGGTGCGTTACGGCTTCCTGGCCGGACTCGGCGGCGAACCCTGCTCGCCGCTGTGGAACGCTCCGGACTACGTGTCGGCCTACGAGGCCGCCTGGGAGTCCGGCATCGACCTCGCGATCGAGAACGACCCGCGCGGCTGAAGGCGGGAGGTTGCGAAAGCGCGCGACGCAGGCAGAATCTCCGGCCTTGACCATGGATTATCTCACCCCCGCCCTCCTAATCGCCGTTCTCATTTCGGTCATCTACCTCATACTGAAACCAGGCAAGCCGGGGGCGGCGGCTGACGATGCGTCGCAGTTGCTGGCGCTGCAGCAGGAGCTCGTGGCCTCCAAGGCGACTTTGGCGGCAGAGAAGGTCCGTCGCACACAGGAGACCGAGGCACTCCAGTCGGAGCGCAACGCGGCGCTCAACAAGGCGAACCAGTCGGAACAGGCGCTGGCGAGGGCCGAAGAAGCCAAAGCGGCGGCGGAAAGATCCCTCAATGAGACACGCGCCTCGTTCATGGCCTTGGAACAAAGGATGAAAGAAGCTTTCGCCGCCGCAGCCCAAAGCCAACTAGCGCAGAGCCGCGATCAGTTCATCGGGATGGCTGAGCAGAAGTTCGCCCCTTTCAAAAGTCAGCTGGATGAGCTAGCCAGGACGAACAATGAGCTCAAGGGCTCGATCAGGACGAACGGTGAACAGTCCGAAAAAGTCGCCGAGGAGGCACGGAAGCTCGCGGCGGCGATGACCTCGACCAACAAGCAGGGCAACTGGGGTGAACTCCAACTTGAGCGTGTCGCCGAACTGACGGGCATGTCGAACCGCGTAAATTTCAAGACACAAGAGTCATCCGCGGGAGAGGAAGGCAGCCTGCGGCCCGACATGGTCGTCCACCTGCCCGGCGGACGTTGCATCGTGGTGGATGCGAAGGCCCCGACCAAGTCCTACATAGAAGCCTGCGCGACATCCGACGAGGCCGAGCGCTCGCGTCTCATGGCTGACTTTGCCGCCAAGGTGCGTGACCACGCCCGCAAACTCGGAGCCAAGGAGTATTGGAACCAGCACAAGCCCTCGCCCGACTTCGTGATTCTGTTCCTCCCGAGCGAGGCGCTCTTCAGCGCAGCCCTCAAGGAGGATCCGACGCTCATCGAAGGCGCCTGGGGCCAGCATGTCGTTCTCGCCACTCCGACCACCCTTTTGTCCGTGCTCCGCACGGTCGCGCACTCCTGGCAGCGCGTGGACGTAGAGGAGCGCGCTGAGAAGATCGTGGAGCTTTCCCACAAGCTTCTGGAGGGGATACGGCTCGCGGGCAGCCACTTCGCCAGCGCCGGCGGCAGTCTGAACGATGCGGTCGAACAGTACAACAAGACGCTCGGCAGCCTGCAGAGCAAAGTTTTCAACCATGGGACCGCGATTGTCGGCCTGGGCGCCAAGATGCGGACCGGGAAGCAGCTCGCGAACCCTTCTGAAATCAACCTGCTGGCGCACGAGGCCCTGCCGGTAGGCCAGCGTAAGCAACGTGAAAAGGACGACCCCAGGGGAAGCTTGGGTGCTGAAGGCGGGGAAGATGAGGGCGAAGAAACGCCGCCTCCCGGTTGAGGACGTCCCGCTGGTGGAGCCGATGAGGTTCGAACTCACGGCCTCGTCATTGCGAACGACGCGCTCTACCAACTGAGCTACGGCCCCGTCCAGCAGGAGCAATCCATGAAAAGCGGGGCCGGGCCGGGGTCAAGGCCGTATGCCCTGCCGCCTTGCATGTCGCGGGACATCGGACAATTTCAAGGGTTCACACGCCGCCATGAAAGCCGCCAAAGAGACCGTCGTCGCGATCGAATACACCCTGAAGGACGACCAGGGCAACGTCATCGACGCCTCCGGCGACCGCGGCCCGATGGAATACCTGCACGGAGCGCAGAACATCATCCCGGGACTGGAGCAGCAGATCGAAGGGCTCATCGCCGGCGAATCCCGCAGCGTGACCGTCCCGCCCGAACTCGGCTACGGCGTGTTCAATGAGAAGCTGGTGCAGCGCGTGCCCATCTCCAGCTTCGGCGGGCACGCGGTGCAGCCCGGCATGCGCTTCCACGCCGAGACTAATCTCGGCATGCGCGTCCTGCTCATCCGCGAGGTGCTCGACCAGGAAGTCGTGCTCGACGGCAACCATGGACTCGCGGGCAAGACGCTGCACTTCGACATCAAGGTCGTCTCGGTGCGCGCGGCGGAACTTTCCGAAGTGGCCCACGGCCATCCTCACTCCTCCGGCGGCTGCTGCAGCGGCGGAGGCTGCGGCTGCTCGCACTGAACGGGCGGCTCAGGTCACCACTTCCAGTTGAGCACAATCTCCACCGAGGGGTGGAAGGACTGCTTGACGGGGCAGGCCTCGGCGGCGCGGACGAGGCGGTCGCGCACGTCGACGGACAGGCCGGGGGGCATGGTCATCTCGACCTCGAGTCGCGCGATGCGCCGGGGCGGGGTCGTGGTCATGTGCTTGGCGACGGTCGCGCGCATGCCGGTCAGGTCGAGTCCGGTGTTGCGGGCGTGGATGCCGAGGATGGTCAGCATGCAGGTGGCCATGGAGGTGGCGGCGAGGTCGGTCGGCGAGAAGCCCTCGCCCTTGCCTTGGTTGTCCACGGGTGCGTCGGTCACAATCGCATGACCTGAGGGGCCGTGCACGGCGCGGGTGTGGAGGTCGCCGAGGTACTCGCAGGAGATGTTAACGGACATGCCCGCAGGTTGGCGGGGAGTCGGACGCATCCAAACAAAAAGCCCCGGCGGGCGGGGCTTCTCGGCGTCTCGGACGAAGCTCAGGCGTCGCCGTCCTTGCCGATGGCGTCGACTGGGCAGCCCTCGAGGGCCTCCATGCACTTGTCGACGTCCTCTTGCTCGGTGGGCTGGGCGAAGACGTAGGAGTAGCCTCCGTCATCGTTGCGCGTGAAGAACTTGGGGGCGGTCTCGCGGCAGAGGTCGCAGTCGATGCACTGCGAGTCCACGTAGAACCTGCCCGCCGCGTTGTCAGGACGCTTGTCTTTCTTGTCAGCCATAGAAGCCTCAACAAATCCGGCCATCGAGGGGTGTCAAGTTCGCCTCCGTGTCATCATTCCGCCCGGACGACCCACACGAGGCGGTAACGGAGGCCGTCGCGACCGATCAGGTGGGTGGCGGTCAGCCGGTCCGAAGTGGCGTGCTCAATCTGGAGCGCCGCGCCAGCGAAGGGCAGCGTCATCTTCATGCCCATGCGACGCCAAGTGTCCACGACCTGACTCAGGTGGCCGCGCGCGTCCTCATCAACGCTCACCTTGGCGAGGGGCTGGTCGAGCTCCTGCGCGAGCGCGAGCCGGAGCCGCGCGAGCCCCTCCGGCGCCACGCCGTCGAGGCAGAATAGCGACTCGAGCGCCGCGATGTCGCGGGCGGCGTGCGCGCGGCGGTAGGATTCGGCCAGCTCCCCGAGACGCGCGTCGCGCCACGCGCTGAAGCCGGCCAGGGCGAGCAGCCCGATGAGCCCGCCAGCGACAACGGAGACGATCACTCGATTACTTCGCTGGCTGAAGAGGCTCACGGGGAGAAGGGCGTTGACCGTCCGAACGGTCGGGAATAGGCCATGCAACGTCCCATGGCGTCCGATAGCAAGCCCTCCTCCGACTCCGGCCGCTACGCCGCGCGCGGCGTCTCCGCCACCAAGGGCGAGGTGCACGCGGCGGTCAACCGTCTGGACCCAGGACTTTTTCCGAAGGCCTTCTGCAAGGTGGTAGCCGACCACCTCACCGGCGACCCCTCGCGCTGCGTCGTGACGCATTCGGATGGCTCCGGCACCAAGGCGCTGCTGGCCTACCTCCGGTGGAAGGAGACCGGTGACGCGCGCGTCTTCCGCGGCATCGCGCAGGACAGCGTCATCATGAACGTGGACGACCTGCTCTGCGTCGGCGTGACGAAGGGCGTGATTCTCTCGTCCACGATCAACCGCAACGCGCGCAACATCCCGGGCGAAGTACTCTCGCACCTAATCGAAGGGACCGAAGAGGTGCTGGAGATGCTCCGCTCCCACGGGTTCGGAATCCGCTCCGGCGGCGGCGAGACGGCCGACGTAGGCGACCTGACGCCCACCCTCACGGTGGACTCCACCGCGACGGCCATCCTCACGCGCTCAGAAGTCATCGACGCGGCCCGGGTCGTGCCCGGACTCGCCATCGTGGGCTTCGCCTCGGGGGGCTTCTGCTCCTATGAGAAGGAGGAGAACTCCGGCATCGGCTCCAACGGGCTGACCAGCGCCCGGCATGAGCTGCTCTCCCGGCACTACGCCGAGAAGCACCCCGAAACCTTCGACCCGCGGACGCCGGCCGACCTGGCCTATTGCGGCCCGCACCGGATGGGCGACCCCCTGCCAGGCTCCGCTCAGACCGTCGGGCAAGCCCTGCTCTCCCCCACCCGGACTTACGCCCCCCTGGTCATCCGTCTCCTCCAGACCCTCGGTCACGAGGCGGTCAAAGGCTTGGTCCACTGCTCCGGCGGCGGGCAGACCAAGTGCCGACGCTTCGGCACCGGCGTGCACTTCATCAAGGACGCCCTGCTGGAAGAACCCCCAATTTTCAGGGAAATAGCCCGTGTAAGCGGCACCGACCCGAAGGAAATGCATCAGGTGTACAACATGGGGCACAGGCTAGAGGCCTATCTGGAACCCAAGTCTGTCGACGGCGCCCTGCGGCTGGCCAAGGAGCTCGGTCTCGAAGCCAAGCTGGTCGGCCGGACCGAGCCGACGACCAAGCCGGACGGCTCCAATCACGTCACCGTGATTAAGGGCGGCCAGACCCTCGCCTACGGCTGAGTGTGAATAAGTTGTAAGAGAAGATGGTCGGGCGAGTGGGATTCGAACCCACGACCTTCTGGTCCCAAACCAGACGCGCTAGCCAGACTGCGCTACCGCCCGAAGCCTTAATTCAAGGGGATTTTGTGTTGCCGTCACTCTCAAACCGCTAATCTCAAAATGTTCCTCAACCGAAAACCCACACCACATGGAAAACGACAGCATCTCCTCCACTCCCTCTGAATCCAAGCTTCCGCTGATCATCGGCGTGGTCGGATTCGCCCTCGGCGCCGCCGGCCTCGTCGTCGGCATCAAGGCCAAGTCCGCCGCACAGGGCGCCGCTGACGCCGCCGCCGCCGCTCAGCAGAGCGCCGCCGACCTCGGCGCCTCGATCGCCAGCAAGGCTCCTCTCGCCGAAGTCCAAGCTCTCCAGAGCCGCGTCGACGGCAACCAGACCCAGGCCAATGAGAACTTCACCAAGATGGCCGAAGAACTCACCAAACTCCAGAAGGCCGCGGTGACTTCCAAAGTCACCGCCGTCAAGGGCGGTTCGCCCGCCGGTCCCGGCGAATACGCCGTCGTCAAGGGCGACACGCTGTCCGGCATCGCCAAGAAGAGCGGTCTCTCCCTCAAGGCCATCCAAGACCTGAATCCCGGCGTCGACGCCAACCGCCTCCAAATCGGACAGAAGCTGAAGGTCAAGTAAGCGGGCATGTCGGCGCCGTCTCGCTGGCTCGTCCAGCAGGAATCAGTTCACGCCGACTGCAGGGTTTTCAAGGTACACAAGGAACATTGCAGTCACCCTCTCAACGGTCGGGAGGGTGACTTTTTTGTGCTCCACTCCCGCGACTGGGTGCTCGCGCTCCCGGTCACGAAGGACGGCCGCCTAATCATGACGCGGCAGTGGCGCTTCGGCGCGCGCCGCGTCTCCACGGAGCCGCCCGGCGGCATCATCGACGCCGGCGAAGATCCGGCGGCCGCCGCGATGCGCGAGACCGAGGAGGAGACGGGCTTCATCGGCGGCCGCGCCGAACTGCTCGGCACCTGCTCCCCGAACCCGGCGATCCAATCCAACCGCTGCCACTTCATCCTCATCGAGGGCGTGACCCCGGGGGGACGCACGGATCCGGACGAACATGAGGAGATCCAGGTCCTGGCCCTGCGGCCCGAGGCGGCCCTCGACGCCCTCTCCTCGGACGAGGGCGCGCACGCCCTCGCCCTGCTCGCGCTGCACCGCCTGCGCGCCGCCCGCCCCGCCCTCTTCACCCCTTCCTCATGAGCAACCCCCGCCGCATCCGTACCAGAGGCCGCATGGCCGACCCCGTCCTCGTGGTTGGCTCCGTCGCCTACGACAGCATCGTCACGCCGCACGCATCCGGCGAACGCATCCTGGGAGGCAGCGCCTCCTACGCCTGCCTCGCCGCCAGCTACTTCGCACCGCCGCGCATCGTGGGCGTGGTCGGCCATGACTTCGCGGCCAAGGACCGGAAAAAGCTGGAGAAGCGAGGCGTGGACCTCAGCGGGCTGCACACCGACGGCTCCGGCCGAACGTTCTTCTGGCGCGGGCGCTACCACGAGAACTACAACCGTCGCGACACGGAGGACCTGCAACTCAACGTGTTCGAGCATTTCAGCCCGCGGCTGCCCGAGGCCCACCTCGACTCCCCCTACGTGCTGCTCGGCAACATCCGGCCCGACCTGCAGCTCAACGTGCTCGATCAGCTCGCGGCGCCCCGGTTCGTGCTCGCCGACACGATCGACGTCTGGATCGAGACGCAGCGCGAAAAGCTCGGCGAGGTGATGCGGCGGTCCGACCTGCTGGTCATCAACGACACGGAGTCGGCCAAGCTCACGGGCGAAGCCAACGTGATTACGGCTGGCCGCCGCCTGCGCGAGCACGGCTGCCGCGCGGTCATCATCAAGAAGGGGGAGCACGGCGCGGTGCTCTTCCATCAGGAGGGGATGTTCGCCCTGCCCGCCTACCCGGTCACGGAGGTGCGCGACCCGACGGGCGCAGGCGACAGCTTCGCCGGCGCAATGCTCGGCTACCTGGCCTCGGTCGGAAGGCACGACTTCGCGGCGCTGAAACAAGGCATGCTGTACGGCACCGCGGTGGCCAGCCTCACGGTGGAGGCCTTCTCGACCGACCGTCTCGCCGCGGCCGGCTGCACCGAGATTCGGAACCGCCGCAAGGAGTTGCTGCGGATGACGAAGGCCTGAACGGGCTCAGCGACGCCTTCCGAGCAGGCGCCAGAGCACGAACGCGGTGACCGCCGTCACGGCGAGGTCGGCCGCGACGACCGCCCGCAACGCGGGCTGGGCGCCGGCACGTCCGCCCCAGACGGCCCACACGAAGAAGCCGGCCTGGAAGAGGATGATGAGGAAGAGCACGGGGAGCAGCCTCCGCAGGCCTGCCAGCGGATCGCCGCTCATGGAGCGGTGCGACGGAAGGATTCCGCCAGGCCGATGAGGGTGAGACCGGGCTCATGACGCACGCGGGTCCGCCAGGAGTCCGGCAGGAAGTCCGATGCGCCGCCGGTGAAGAGCACCTGCGGACGGCCGTCGCTGCGCCGCTCCATCTCGGCGGTCACGGCGTCGAGGAGCGCGCCTATCATCCCGGAGAAGCCGATGGCGCAGCCGGCGCGCATGGCGTCGACGGTCGAACGGCCAATGACCGGTCCGCCGAGGAGCTTCGCCGGATCGAGCGCCGGGAGGAGCGCGGTGCGTTCATGGAGGTAGCGCGTCATCACGCCGAGGCCGGGGGCGATGATGCCCCCCGCGTAGCCCCTGGAGGTCAGGATGTCCACGGTGGTGGCGGTGCCCATGCCGACCACGACCGCGGGCGGCCCGACGAGCAGCTGGGCGCCGACGCAGTCGGCCAGGCGGTCCTGCCCCACCTCGGCGGGCGCCGGGTAATCGAAGCCGAGACCGACGACGGTATCGTGACGGAGATGATGCAAGCGTCGCCCTGAGGCCGCGAGGACGGGCAGCGCGCGGGCGGTGGCGGCAGGCACGACGCTGGCGAAGGCCAGGCCCGCGGAAGGACCGTCCGCCAGCACCCGCCCGAGGGACGGCTCATCGAGGGCGGCGGTCTCGAGGACGCCGGACCGGATCACGTCACGGCCGCGCACCACGCCCCAGTGAGCATGGGTGTTGCCGATGTCGAAACAGAGCACGTCCACGGGCGGAAAACTAGGCCGCACGGGACGGACGGGCAAGGACGCTCATCGACGGCGCAGGGTCACCTCGCCCGAGGACACGACGGCGCGACGACGTCCGCCGACGCGGAGGATCAAGGAGCCCTCTTCATCGACGCCGTCGACCACGCCGGCCACGGGCTTGCCGCGCAACCCGACCCTCACCGACCTGCCGGTGAGCACGTCGTGCTTCTGCCATCGGGCGCGGAAGGCCCGTCGCCAGGTCCCTTCGGTGAACTGCTCCCAGGCCTCGAGCAGGGCCCGGATGATCAGCGCGGCCTCGACATTCGGGTCGACGCGCGCGCCGACGGCGGACTCCAAGGTGCCGGCGACCTGCCTGACGTCCTCCGCCATGTCCTGCGGCCGACCGATGAAATTCATGCCCACGCCGAAGACGAGCTCCCGCACGCTGTCGGCGTCGACACGCGCCTCGGTGAGCATCCCTACCACCTTGCGTCCGTCGGGAGTGAGCAGGTCATTGGGCCACTTGAGCCCGAGCCGGACGCCGTGCCGCGCCTCGACGTGGGCGCAGAGCGCGAGGCCCATCCACAGCGTGAAAGGACGCAGGCTCTCCGGAGGCAGGAAGGGACGGAAGGCGAGCGAGAGGTAGAGATTGCCAGCGCGCTCGCTGTGCCAGCGCCTGCCGAGCCGGCCGCGGCCGGCGGTCTGCCTGCCCGCGAGGACGGCGAAGGGCGCCTCGGCGCCGACGGCCAGGCGCCGTTCGGCCTCTGAATTCGTGCTGTCGCACGCGGCGAGGAACTCGACGGGAGTCTGCACGCCCGCGTGACGCAGGTGCGCCTCGAGGAGGGAGGGCTCGAGATGCCTCGGCGTCTCGGCGAGGCGGTAGCCGCGACGGGGGGCAGCGGTGAAGACGAATCCGGCCTTGCGCAGCTTCTCGAGGCGGGCCCAGACGGCGACGCGCGAGACGCCGAGCTCGCGGGCGAGGCGGTCACCGCTCACGGGCTCGTCGCCAGCACGCAGGAACGCGAGGAGGATACTGCCGTCGAGGGCGGGCATGTCAGTCCCAGTCGAGGCCGATGTCGGCCCAGGGCGCGGCGTGCGTCAGCGCGCCGCAGGAGATGAAGTCAGGCCCGAGCGCGCCGAGCTCAGGCAAGGTCGCGAGGGAGACGCCTCCGCTGACCTCGCACCAAGCGCGGCTGCGCACGAAGGGCACGGCTTCGCGGAGCGACGCGAGGGAGAAGTTGTCGAGGAGGATGACCTCGGCACCGGAATCCAGCGCTGGACCGATCTGGTCGGGCCGGTCCACCTCGACCTCGATGAGCAGGTCGGGACGCGCGGCGCGCGCGCGACACACGAGTTCCAGGATGCGGGCGCCGAAGTCGCTCCCGTCCGCCGCGGCGAGATGGTTGTCCTTGACCATGACGCGGTCGAAGAGACCCAGGCGGTGGTTGTGTCCGCCGCCCACGCCAACGGCATACTTCTCGAGCATGCGGTACCCGGGCGTGGTCTTGCGGGTGTCGAGCAGCAGCGAAGGGGTGGCGCCCATCGCGTCGACGTGGCGACGGGTCCACGTGGCCACGCCGCACAGCCGCTGGATGAAGTTGAGGAGGGGCCGCTCGGCCTGGAGCAGCTCGGGCGCCGGACCCTCGATGACGCCGAGCACGTCACCGCGCGCGGCGCGCGCTCCGTCATGAAGGACGGCCCTGCCCGCGCAGGCCTTCCCGTAGGCGGCCAAGACCGGAGCGATTATGCCGAGGCCGGCGACGACCATGGGCCCGCGCGCGACCAGCCGGGCCGAGGCACGGTCGGACGTCGTGAGCAGGCCCGAGGTCGGATCGCCGACGCGCGTCGGACGGCGAAGCAGGCCGCCGCCTTCCAGGTCCTCCTCGTGGGCGAGCCCGGCGAGCCGCTCGAGCCATGCGGGATCGAGCTCCTCCCAGCGGAGGCGGCGGACGAGACGATGGGTGTGTCCGGGATCGCGCGGCACGGACTCACAGTAGGCCCCGGCGAGGACCGCGGGCAAGGTGGTTAATCGAAGAAGCGCCTGAACTTCTGCGCCCAGGATTCCGAGACCGGGGCGACGTCGTCGCCGCAGGCGTCCGCATAGGCCTGGAGGGACTTACGCTGCGCCTCGGTGAGATTCTTGGGCACGTCGACGTCGACGCGTACGAGCAGGTCGCCCGCGCCCGATCCGCGCAGGCGGGGCATGCCCTCGCCGCGCAGACGGAAGACCGTCCCGCCCTGCGTGCCGGACGGGACCTTGAGCAGGGCCCTGCCCTTGAGCTTCGGGACATGGATCTGGCCGCCGAGCGCGGCCACGGAGAACTTCACGGGGACGGCGCAGACGAGGTCGTCGCCGTCGCGTTCGAAGAGCTCGTGGTCGGCGACATGCACGACGACGTAGAGGTCGCCGGCGGCGGCGCCACGACGTCCGGCGGAGCCGTTGTCGGTCGAGCGCAGCTTGACGCCGGTGTCCACGCCGGGAGGGATGCGGACGTTGACGGAGGCCTCGGCCACCGTGCGCCCCTCACCGGAGCAGGCGCGGCACGGGCGGTCGATGGTCTCGCGCTGACCGTGGCAGGTCGGGCAAGTCTGCCGCATCTGAAAGAAGCCCTGGGAACGGACGACCTGGCCGTGACCCTTGCAGGTCGCGCACCGGACTTTCTTGGCGCCAGCCTCGGCGCCACTGCCGGAGCACCTGGCGCAGGCGACGTGACGGCGGTAGGGAATCTTGCGTTCGACGCCTTCGGCCGCCTCCTCCAGGGAGATGTGCACGTCCTGGCGCAGGTCTTCGCCGGAGTCGTCCTGCTCGCCGCCTCCGCCGCCGAAGATATCCCCGAATCCGCCGCTGAAGAACTGGTTGAAGATGTCGCGCGGATCGGCGCCCTGGAAGCCCCCGGACGAGGGGCCGGCCGCTTGGTCGAACGCGGCCTCACCATGCCGGTCGTACAGCCGGCGCTTGTCGGGGTCCGACAGCACCTCGTAGGCGCGCGACACCTTCTTGAACTTCTCCTCCGCCGCCTTGTCGCCGGGATTGCGGTCTGGATGGAACTCCATGGCCTTCTTGCGATAGGCCTTCTTGAGGTCGTCGGCCGAGGCGTCCCGGGTGACGCCGAGCAGGGCGTAGTAGTCCTCGGCCATAATCAGCGCGCGGGCCCGGAGGAGATGAAGACCGCGGCGGGCCGGACGACGCGGTCATGGAGGATCCATCCGGAGCGCACGACCCGGATCACGGCGCCCTCGGGCACGTCGACACTCGGCTCCTGGCCGACGGATTCGTGCCGGGAAGGATCGAAGGGCTGCCCGGCGGGGACGATCTCCACGAGCCCGTGCGAAGAAAGGATGGTCCGCAACTGCGTGACGGCCATCCGGAAGCCTTCGGCAACGGCACGTCCATCCGCCTGCGACGAAGCGGAGGCGAGGCCGAGTGAGAAGGCGTCGAGCGCGGGCAGGAGGTCCTCGATCAGGCCGGCCACGGCGTACCTGCGGAGATCGTCGCGCTCACGCTGATGACGACGCTGCAGGTTCTGCTGGTCGGCCGTGCTGCGGAGCAAGGTGTCGCGGAGGCGGAGCACCTCGCCCTCGAGCTCAGCGACGCGGAGCGGGAGGTCGGAGCCGGGCTCCGGGACGGGGGCGGAATCTGCGGAAGGTTCGGACATCGGAAGAATGCTCAGCGGGAGAGGAGGGATTCGGCGGCGCGCAGCACCTGCTCGCGTGCGCGGTCCACGGCGGCGTCGACGCCGACGCGGGCGGCGAGGCCGGTGAGCCGAGAGGTGAGGGGCTTCCAGACCTTGTCGCCGAGGCTGGCCGCGTCGACATCACGCGCCTCCAAGCTGATGTCCGCCTCGCGGTCGACGACGGTGCGGCGGCGGTCCGTGCCATCGCCGGCGATGACACGGACCCGACGGACATTGAGCGAGAGACGCTCGATGCGGAAGCGCGCCGGCTCCCGGACGTCGGTCCCGCCCGCCGACTCCCGGGGGGAGAAGGAGCGGATGAGGTCGCCGAGATTGTTGTCGTTTAGATAGTCCTCCTTGCCCACGACGACGAGTTCATCGACGTCTATCCTAAGCTCACGGATGACGCGCACGCCGTCGCCGGCGAAACTCACGGGATTGAAGTCGACCTTGAGCTCCCGGGCACTGAGCAGTGCGCGCTCCTGCCATCGAGAGGACCCTTCGACGCGGAGGCCACCGAAGCGCACGCGGCCGAGCAGGAGGTTGGTGTCGTTGGACTCGACCGACAGGGAGCAGCCGCTGCGGGAATGGAGGGCTGAGTCGAGGATCGGCGGCGCGAAACGCCCCGCCGCCCAGACCACCAGGACGCTCAGGAGCAGGGCGAAGACCGCCAGCCCGGCGACGAGCCCGAGCAGACGGCCGAGCACCCGGCCGGATCTGCGGTTCTGTGCGGTGGTGACCATGAACAAGGCGAATTGCGAGCAGTAGGCATGCCACGGCCGACGGTCAACGGCGTAGGGAAAATGAGAGCAAAAGCCCGTGAATCGCAGGTTCGCCAAAGAAAAAACCCGCCGCGCGTCGGGCAGAGCGGGTCCTTCTGTCACGCCTTGCGGGCGCAGGTCACTGGGGAGGCGGGATGGCGCCGCAGACGACCACGTCGCCGGCGTAGACGCGGGCGTAGTTCTGCTGATTGGGCACGATGCCGACCAAGATGGTCTTCTCCGTGTGACGCAGCACCGCGACGTCAATCAGCTTGCCCAGCTTGTCGATGCGCAGGCGGCTGTTGACGTCGGGCTTGTCGCCCGAGCAGACGAGCTCGATGAGCCCCTGCTCCTCGTTGACCGCGACCACGCGGGCCTGGGCGGCGTCTTCCGGAGGGACGGTGAGATCGACCGGGGCGGCGGGTTGGGCGTCCTTCTCCCAGGAGAACTTCTGCTCCTCGCCCGCGACGGCGGCCGATCCGGCAGGCTTGTTGGCACAGCCGACGACGAAGAGGGACACGGCGAGGATGAGCAGGAGGCGCTGCATGGCGGGGAATATGTCAAAATAGGGTCTTTTTCGGGCACCCCTAGTCAACCCCTTAATGCTTGCGAGGGGGCTGGCATGGAGGTTGTCTCGCGGGTCCTATGAGTCAGGAAGCCGCGAAACTGATGCTCGCGCTGCCCAAGGGCAGCCTCGAGGAGGCCACGATGCAGCTCTTCGCCAAGGCCGGCTTCCCGGTCGCCAAGAGCTCCCGGTCCTACCACCCCTCCTTCGACGACCCCTCCCTGGATGGTCGGTTCATCCGCGCCCAGGAAGTCGCCCGCTACGTGGAGCACGGCTTCTTCGACTGCGGCCTGACCGGCCAGGACTGGGTGCAGGAAAACGCCGCCGACGTCGTCCAGGTCTGCGAACTCATCTACAGCCGAGCCTCGTCCCAGAAATCCCGCTGGGTCCTCTGCGTCCCGGAGGCCTCCCCGGTCAGGACCGCCAAGGACCTCGCCGGGAAGCGCGTTGCCACCGAGCTGGTCGAGACGACCCGCCGTTGGTTCAAGTCCCAGGGCGTCGAGTGCGAGGTCGAATTCTCCTGGGGCGCCACCGAGGTCAAAGTGCCTGAACTGGCCGACGCCATCGTCGATATCACCGAGACGGGTTCGTCCATCAAGGCCAACAAGCTACGCATCGTGGCCCAGCTGCTGGAGACCACCACGGTGCTCGTGGCCAACAAGTCCGCCTGGGCCGACCCCGCCAAGCGCGCCAAGATCGAGCAGGTCGTCCTGATGCTGCAGGGCGCGCTCGCCGCCCAGAACATGGTCGGACTGAAATTCAACCTGCCCAAGGAGCGCCTCGAGGCCGTGGCCGGCAAGCTGCCCGCGCTGCGTAACCCGACCATCTCCCAGCTGAGCAATCCCGAGTGGATCGCGGTCGAGACCATCATCGACGCGCGTCAGGCGCGTGAGTTTATCCCGACCCTCAAGGCGGCCGGCGCTGAGGGCATCGTGGAATACCCCATCAACAAGCTGGTCTACTGACGGCCCCATGGGCGACTCCGTCCGCATCGGACTCATCCAGCTCACCGCCGAGGACACCCCAGCGGCCAACGTCCGTAAGACCCTGCCGCGCATCGAGGAGGCCGCCGCCAAGGGCGCGCGCATCATCGGGCTGCAGGAGATGTTCACGACGAAGTACTTCTGCATCGAGCAGGATCCGCGTCACTTCGCCATGGCCGAGCCGGTCGAGACCGGACCCTCCGTGACCGAACTGGCCAAGGCGGCACGCCGTCTCGGCGTCGTCATTATCGCCCCGCTCTTCGAGGCCCGCGGCAGCGAGGTCTACCACAACACCGCGGCGGTCATCGACGCTGACGGCACGGTGCTCGGCAAGTACCGCAAGATGCACATCCCGCAGGACCCTGGCTTCGAGGAGAAGTTCTACTTCACGCCCGGCGACTTGGGCTTCCGCTCGTGGCGCACGGCGCACGGCGACATCGGCGTGCTCATCTGCTGGGATCAGTGGTACCCGGAGGCCGCGCGGCTCACCGCGCTGGCCGGCGCACAGATCCTCTTCTACCCCACCGCAATCGGGTGGCTGCCGGAGGAGAAGGCCTCGCTCGGCCGCGCCCAGCACAAGGCCTGGGAGACGGTCCAACGCGGCCACGGCGTGGCGAACGGCTGCCACGTTGCCGCGACGAACCGCGTGGGCCGCGAGGGCCGCACGGAATTCTGGGGCCAGAGCTTCGTCTCCGACCCCTACGGCGAGATCATCGCCAAGGCCTCTCCCGACAGGGAGGAGGTGCTGCTTGCGGACTGCGACCTGGCCCGCCAGCGGGAGTTCCGCCGCATCTGGCCGTTCTTCCGCGACCGGCGCATCGACGCTTTCGGCGACCTGACGCGCCGGCTGCGCGACTGAGCGATGGCGTCGCCGCGCGAACTCGGCTTCCGGATGCCCGCGGAGTGGGAGCCGCAGGCCTGCACCTGGCTGTCCTGGCCGTCGAACCGCGCGCTCTGGCCCGGCCACTACGACCTGATCCCCGCCAAGTTCGCGGAGTTCGCCGCCGCAATCTCACGCTTCCAGCCGGTGCGCATCAACGCCGCGGACGCGCTCCGCGAGGAGGCTGAACGGGAGCTGCGCGCGGCCAAGGCCGACCTCTCCGTGATCGAGCTGACCGACATCCCGACGGACGACGTCTGGTGCCGCGACCACGGCCCGATCTTCGTGAAGAACGACCGCACGGGCGAAGTCGCGCTCACCGACTGGGAGTTCCACGGCTGGGGCGGCAAGTTCGAGGCATCGCTCGACAACCGGGTGCCGGGACGCGTGGCTTCTCGCTTGGGCCTGCGCCATTTCGCCTATCCGTTCGAACTCGAAGGTGGCAGTATCGAGGTCTCGGGCGACGGGCTGCTGCTCACCACGGAGGCGGTGCAGAACAACCCCAACCGGGCGGAAGGTCGCGACGACGCGGCCTTCCACGCCGCGCTGCGCGAGGGCCTGGCGACCGACGAGCTCCTCTGGATCGGCGAAGGGCTGGCCCATGACGACACGGACGGGCACATCGACAACCTCGCCCGCTTCGTCGCACCCCGCGCGGTGCTCACGGTCACGGAATCCGACGCGACGTCCCCGAACCACGCGCCGATGCGCGAGAACCTCCGCCGTCTGCGCGAGATGCGCCCGGACGGCCGACCGCTCGAGGTGCTGGAACTCCCCCTACCCCGCCCGATCCATCTCGCGGGACGCGACCTGCCGCCGAGCCACGCGAACTTCCTCATCGTCAACGGAGGCGTGCTCGTGCCGACGTACGGTCAGGACACCGACGCAACGGCGCTGGGCGTGATCGGCGAATGCTTCCCGGGGCGCAAAGCCGTGGGCATCGACTGCCGTGCGCTGCTGATCGAAGGAGGCGCGCTGCACTGCCTCAGCCAGCAGCAGCCAGCCTGACTCAGCGGCCGGACTCGGGCTTCGGGCGCTGACGCGCGACCTTCTTGTCGGAAAGCCAGGTGGCGCGCGGGCTGACGAAGGCGGCGGCTCGGCGGCGGGTGTGACGCGACCTAATGGTCATGCGCCGTGGTTGGGCGGACCGGTCGTCCGTGGCGAACGGATTCAGCGCCCCTTGCCGACCTTGTCGGCGCACCCGCAGCCGCCGGCGCAACTTCCGTCCCGCCGACGCCGGGCCGCGGCGATCCACCGCCGGACGAGCCAGCCGAAGGCCGCGCCGACGCAGGCGGAGACGATGACGGCCTCGACGTTCATGCGGGCGGGGCAAACCGGATCACGGCCTGGTAGACACCCGTTGCGGCGAGCCAGGCGAGCACGGTCATGGTGGCGAAGGATGCGAAGGCCCACTTCCATCCGCCAGTCTCCTGGGCGAGGGTGGCCACGGTCGCGCCGCACTGGGAGCAGAGCGCGAAGAAGACCATGAGGGCGAGCACGGCCGCGAGGGAGAAGATCGGTGAGCCGGCGCGGGGACCTTCCTGCCAGCGGGCGGACTGCATGGCGGTACGCAGCTGCCCGCTGTCAGCCTCGGCACCCTCGCCGAGCGAATAGGTGACTCCGAGCGTCGAGACGATCACCTCGCGCGCGGGGAAGCTGGCCAGCACCCCGACGGTGATCTTCCAGTCGAAGCCGCAGGGGTCGAAGACCGGCTGCACGGCCTTGCCGAACCGCCCCATCCAGGACTGCTCGACGTAGGCGGCCTGCACGCGCCGCTCCAAAGCCTCGCCAGTCAGCGAGGGTTCGGCGGTCCGGGCGCGGTCCGCCACGGCGGGGTCGCGCGGAAAGTAGGAGAGGGCCCAGACGATGACGGTGATGGCGAAGATGACCGTGCCGGCCTTGGAGACGAACTCAGCCGCGTTCTGCCACATGCGCCAGAGGACGTCGCGCGGCTTGGGCAGCTGGTAGCGCGGCAGCTCGAGGACGAAGGGCTGGGGGCGCACGCGCAGGACGAAGCGGGTGAGGATGAACGCTACGGGCACCGCGAAGAGCAGCCCGACGCAATGCATGCCCACCATCGCGGCCGACTCCCAGCCAGAACCATAGACCGGACCGATGAACGCCGAGCACATGAGGGCGTACACAGGGAAGCGCGCCGAGCAGCTCATGAACGGGACGGCGAAGGCGGTGGCGAGGCGGGCCTTGGGGTCCTCGATGGTGCGCGTGGAGAGCAGCCCCGGAATGGCGCAGGCGAAGCCGGAGAGCAGCGGCACGAAGCTCTTGCCGCTGAGTCCACACCAGCTGAAAAGGCGGTCCATGATGAACGCCGCGCGCGCCATGTAGCCGCTGTCCTCCAAGATACCGACGAAGAGGAACAGGATGAGAATCTGCGGAAGGAACGAAAGGAACGCGCCGACGCCGCTGATGACGCCGTCCGCAACGAGGCTTTGCAGCATGGGGGTGGCGGCGAACTTCGGCGCGATGTAGCCCCGGAGGAGGTCGACGCCGTCCTGGATCCAGCCCATGGGGAACTTCGCGAGCCAGAAGACGGAGGCGAAGAGCCCGAGCATGATGGCGGCGAAGAGCACGGGGCCCAGAAGGCGGTGCAAGAGCAGGCGGTCGACGGCGGCGGAGGCGCTCCGCGCGGCTCCACCTTCCTCGACGACGCCCTCGAGCAGGACCCTGAGGTGGGCGTAATGCGCGAGAGGCTCGGCCGCGAAGGGATTGTAGCCGCCGCGACGCACCTTGTCGCGGGCCGAGCGGAGGACGAGGTCGCGACGGGGGCCGGTCCAGCCGAAGCGTACGGCGGTGGAGCCCGCGGCGTCGAAGAGCGTGCGCTGCGCCTCGGCGGCGGTGGGCTCGACGCCGAGGTCGGACCGCAGGGCCGCGGTCACTTCGTCCAAGGCCGCGGCGACGGGCGCGGGCCAGGTGGCGCGGACGGCGAGACGGCGGTCGGCGAGCGCCTGGGCGATGGCGCGGCGCACTTCGGACACGCCCTCGCCCTTCCAGGCAGAGGCCAGCACGACGGGCACGCCGCCGAGACGGCGCGAGAGGAGCCCGACGTCGATGCGCAGGCCCTGCTCACGCGCGACGTCAGCCTGGTTGAGCACGACGGCCATGGGCACGCCGAGCTCGGCCACCTGGGAGGCGAGGAAGAGGTTGCGCAGGAGATTGGTGGCGTCGACGACGAGCAGGACGGCGTCGGGACGGCGGTCGCCGGAGATGCGGCCCGTGAGGGCGTCCACCACGACCTGCTCGTCGGGCGAGGCGGCGGCCAGCGAGTAGAGTCCGGGCAGGTCGACGAGTTCGACCCGGCCGGCCGGTCCGAGGTCGCATTGGCCCGACTTCCTGGCGACGGTCACGCCGGGATAGTTGCCGACGCGCTGACGCAGGCCCGTGAGCGCGTTGAAGAGGGTGGACTTGCCAGTGTTGGGATTGCCGACGAGCGCCACCAACGGTTCGGGTTCGGGGCTCACGGCGTGCCGCGGGGTCGCTGGACGGGACAGTCGGCCGCGACGTCCACGAGCAGGCTCTCCGCCTCGGCCTTGCGGAGGCTGATCACCTGGCCGCCGAACTCGATGGCCACCGGGTCCCCCAGCGGAGCCCGACGCACCAGCTTCAGAGTCATCCCAGGAAGCAGACCCAAGGCCATCAGACGCTGGTCCACCTCGCGCTCGGGATTGAGGTGGGCCAACTTCCCGAACTGGCCGGGCTGAAGCTGTGAAACAGGGGTCACGCTAATTGAGAATGAGTCTCAAAAGTAGGGGGACGGAGGGATTTGTCAATGTCGGCCTGTTTTTAATGCATTGCCCGAATGAGGCCTGAAAACGACCCTGCCAGCGGTGTCCCGCCCCGCCCCACTGCCTGATCCGGTCCCGCACGTCCTGGAAATCGTCCCGGAAGGAGGCATCGGCGGTCATCCCAAGGGCCTAAACAATCTCTTCTACGCGGAGATGTGGGAGCGCTTCTCCTACTACGGCATGCGGGCGCTGCTGCTGCTCTTCATGTTGGAGCCGGCGACCAAGGGCGGGATGGGGTGGGATCAGACGCACGCGACGACGGTCTACGGCAACTACACGATGCTCAGCTACATGCTGTGCATCCTGGGCGGATTCGTCGCCGACAACTTCCTGGGCGCCCGCCGGGCGGTGCTCATCGGCGGCGCGGTCATCACGCTGGGGCACTTCACGCTCGTGATGCCCGGGACGACGACCTTCTACGCGGGGCTCTCGCTGGTGGCGGCGGGCACGGGGCTGCTCAAGCCCAGCATCAGCACGCTGGTCGGCGGGCTTTACGCGCCGGGCGACCATCGCCGGGACGCCGGGTTCTCGCTCTTCTACATGGGGATCAACCTCGGAGCCTTCGCCGCTCCGTTGATCACGGGCTGGCTGGCCCAAGGCGAGACGTTTCGAGGCTGGCTGGCCGCCGCCGGCATCGACCCGGCTTCCTCCTGGCACTGGGGCTTCGGCGCCGCGGGCGTCGGCATGACGTTCGGAATGCTGATCTACGTGCGTCGGCTCAGCTGGCTCGGCCGAGTTGGCTCGCCGCCGTCGCACGGTCACCGCCCGTGGGGCCGGCTGGCGGCCGTCGCAGCCGGTACGGCGTCGCTCGGACTCACGCTCTCCTTCGCTTCCTCGGCGCGATGGATTATGCCCGCGCTCTGCGTGCTGCCCGTGGTGGGCGCGGTCTGGCTCGGCGTCATCCGGAAGGACGGCGAGAGCCGACGGCTGGCGGCGGTTCTCATCTTCTTCCTGGCCGCGACGCTCTTCTGGGCGATCTTCGAGCAGGCGGGTTCGACGCTCACGCTCTTCGCCGAAAAACTCACGCACAACGAAGCCTTCGGCGAACCGTTCCCCTCCGCCTGGTGGCAGTCGGTGAACGCGCTCATGGTGATGGCGCTCGCACCCGCCTTCGCCTGGGGCTGGATGCGCCTCGGCCACTCCCAGCCCTCGGTACCGGTGAAGTTCGGACTCGGCCTGCTCTTCCTCGGACTGTCCTTCGCGCTCATGGTGCCCGCGGCCTCCGCAACGGCCGCGGGCAAAGTCGGGCCCGAATGGCTGCTGAGCGTCTACCTGCTGCAGACGGTCGGGGAGATGTGCCTGAGTCCGGTGGGGCTCAGCACGATGACGAAGCTGGCGCCGGCCCGTCTGACCTCGATGATCCTGGGGGTGTGGTTCCTGGCTACGGCGATCGGCAGCAAGCTCGCGGGCTCGCTCGCCGCCGAATTCACCGCGCAAGATCCGGCGGCCATGAGCGCCTTCTTCCTAGAACAGACCTGGGCGGTCGCCGCCGTCGCCGCCGCGCTGTTCGTCCTCACCCCCTGGATCCGGCGGCTTATGGAGGCGCGCTGACATGCGCGTCTTCGGCCGATCGGAGACGGAACGGCCGGGGCCCGGCGTGCCGACGGTGGTGACGATGGTCATCACGCTCTACATGCTGGGCTGGCTCGCCCATTGCGCGGCATTCGAGCTCAACTCCGCGACGGTCACGGGGCAAATCGTCGACCACGAGGTGTTGCGGCACCGACGGCGCGGCGTCCAGCGCGAGAACACGGTGGTGACGGTGCGCTACGTGGACGCCGAAGGCCACCAGCACGAGGTGCGCGAGGATTTCTACGGGCAGGTGCCGCCGAACGGCCGCATCGCGGTGCGCTACGCGAAGCACCGCCCGCAGGACGGGAGGCTGGAAGGGTTCTGGCCGGTCTGGGGCCTGTGGAGCTTTGCAGCGGGGACGCTGCTGCTCTTCGCAGGGCTCATGAAGGTGGCGCTCGCAAAGCGCGGGCTGGACTGGGACGGGCGCCCGAAAGCCGGGACACAGTGAGCGGTCTCAGCCGAGGTCGGCCTGCACGACCACGGAGACGGGACAGTGGTCGGAGCCCCTGACGCGGTCATGAATCTCCGGCGCCGACCACTTTAGGCCGTCGGAAGCGAGGCAGTAGTCGAGACGCCACCCGATGTTGCGCTCGCGGATGCCGGGACGGAAGCTCCACCAGCTGTAGCGTCGCGCGAGATCGGGATGGGCGGAACGGAAGGTGTCGGTGAAGCCATGGTCGTCGAGCAGGACGCCGAAGGACTCCCGCTCCTCGTCGGTGAAGCCGGCGTTGCGACGGTTGGAATCGGGGTTCGCCAGGTCAATCTCCCGGTGCGCGACGTTGAGGTCGCCGCAGACGAGCACGGGCTTGGTCTTGGCCAGGCGCGCCAGATGGCGGCGGAAATCGGCATCCCACTCCAGACGGTAGTCGAGACGCTCCAGCTCGCGCTGCGAATTCGGGACGTACGCACTGACGACATAGAGTCCCGGGAACTCAGCGGTCACGACGCGTCCTTCGGCGGGATGGTCGCCGGGGAAGTCGACCTTCACGGAGAGGGGCGGACGTTTCGAGAGGACGGCCGTGCCGGAGTAGCCCTTCTTCCCGGCCTCATGCCAGAACTGATGGGTGAACGGAAGTCCCAGCGCCGAAGCCACCGCGGTCTCGCACTTGGTCTCTTGGAGGCAGAGGACGTCCGGATCGGCCTGCGCGATGAAATCGGCCAGGCCCTTGCCGAGCGCGGACCGGACGCCATTGACGTTCCATGAGAAGACCTTGGCTCCGCTCATCGCGCCGGAGCGGTCGCGGGCTTGAAAAGCCCATCCATGCGTCGCTTGAGGTCGGCATCCTTGGCCGACTGATCGGCGGATTCCGACGGCGCGGGCGTCACAGGGGCGGAAGGAGAAACGGGAGCGGAAGGCGCGGCGGACGGCGGGGAAGGCGGAGTGACGGGCTCCTCCTTGTTGCGTCCGTAAAGGGCGTCGAGCTTCTGCTGCATCGTGAGCGGGCCCCTGGGCTTCGCAGGCGCGGTCAGGACGGCCGCCGCGACGGGGGCCGGGGCGGGAGCCGCGGCGGCGGGGTCGGCGGACGCAGGCGCGGCCGACGTCGCGCCGGAGGCGCGCGCAATGAGTTCACGGGCCTTCTTCCGGACGAGGCCGTCGAAGTCGGTGAACTTGGCGTGCAAGGTGAACTTGCGCCCCTGGGCGCGCAGTTCGAGCGTACCGTCGGGCTGCACGCCGGAAAGCTGCAGGGTCGTGCCGGAGGCGATGCGCATCTCCTCGGTCTTCTTTCCATCCTCGCTGAAAGTGATCACCGAAGGGACCACGGCCTGGACCTCGGCCGGCCAGAAGGCGGGCCGTCCGGCGACCTGGGCGTATTCAATCGGCGCGTCCGGGGCAGGCGTCACCGGAGGCGGGACGGAGACGCCGGGCGTGGGCGCGGCCGACCTGCCATCGGCGACGGGCGCGCTGACCGGCGCCGGGGGGGGCACGAACTCTGGCTCCTCGACGACGGGCGGATGGGCGTCGACGAGGGTGGTCACGCCGGCGGGGGCGTTGGTGACGACGATGGAGAAGGTGGGCTGCAGGAGCAGCACCGCGGCGGCGCCGGCAACGCCGCCGACGAGGAAGGCGGCGAGGAGACGGATGAAGGAGAGCATGTTTAGGAGCCGGCCTTGATTTCGATGACGTCGTGCGGCGCGGCCTCGCGCTGGCCGGCGGGCGTGACGCGGATGTAGCGGGCATTGCGCCGATGCTCGGCGAGATTGCGCGCGCCGAGGTAGCCGAGGCCGCTCTGGACGCCTCCGGCGAGGCTGGCGAGCACCTGGTCCACCGAACCAGAGACCTCCTTGAGGGCCTCGATACCCTCGGCGGCCACCTTGTTGAACTTGCCGCTGGCGCTGTGCCCGTAACGAGCCGCGGAGCCCTTGCGCATGGCTTCGAGCGAGCCCATGCCGCGGTACTCCTTGTAAGTCTTGCCGTTGATCTCCATCAGCTTGCCGGGCGCCTCGCGGCTGCCGGCGAGCAGGCCGCCGAGGATGACCGCGTCGGCGAGCGTGAGCGCCTTCACCATGTCGCCGCTCTTGGTGACGCCCCCGTCGGCAATCACGCGCACGCCCTTGCGGGCCACAGCGCGGGAGGCGACGTAGAGCGCGGTGAGCTGCGGGATACCGACGCCGGCGACGATGCGCGTGGTGCAGATGGAGCCGGGGCCCTGGCCGACCTTGACCGCGTCGGCGCCGGCCGCGGCGAGGAACTCCACGCCCTCGGCACTGGTGACGTTGCCGGCGACGAGGGTCAGGCCCCGGTGGGCCTTGCGCAGGATGCGGACGGCATCGCCGACGCCCTTGGTGTGACCGTGCGCGGTGGAGACGGCCACGGCGTCCACGCCCTCCTCGATGAGGGCGCCGACGTGGCGGAGGAGACGCGCCCGGTCGATGTCGCCGTCGGCGTCGCGCGAGACGGAGACCGCAGCGCCCACGCGGAGGCGGAAGTCGGCGTCACGGGTCGGACGCACGTGCGCGCGTGACTCTTCGGAGATGCGCTCGATGTCGCTGAGGGTGAAGAGCCCACGGAGGCGGTTGCGGGCGTCGACGACCAGGAGCTTGTTCTGCCCGACGTTCTCGGAGAACAGCTGGTCGGCGGTGGCGATTGGATCCTTGCCGAGGTCTTTCTCCATGACGGAGAACACGCGGTCGCGGGGAATCATGACCGCGGCCACCTTGCGCTCCCGGTGACGCTCCTTGACCGCGCTGCCGGGCAGCAGGCCGGCGAGCTGGCCGTCCGGCGAGGTGACGGGGAAGGTGCTGAAGGCGAGGCCGTCGCGCTCGATACGGGCGAGGACGTCGCCGATGCGGTCTTCGGGCGAGACGACGGCGGGCTCGGCGATCATGCCGTGGATGTGGTTCTTGACGCGGCGCACCTCGGCGACCTGGTCGGGTTCCGACATGTTGTAGTGCAGGAGGCCGAGCCCGCCGTTGAGGGCCATGGCGATCGCCATGCGGTGCTCGGTCACGGTGTCCATGTCCGACGAGACCACGGGCAGGGAGAGCGGAAGGGACTCGGAAAGCGAGGTGTCGAGACGGGTCATCCGCGGCAGGACCTCGGAGTAACGGGTGGCCAGGGAGACGTCGTCGTAAGTCAGGCCCAGGCCGGCGTTAGCGAGGAAGAACGCGTCGGCTGGCAGGTAGAAGCGTTCGTCGAGGGAAACGCGGCCCTTGGTTTTAGCGGAGGCCATGGAAGGTCGGTTTCCCCCAAGGGTGTTAGGGAGCGGGCTCTGGCGAGGCAATTTGTTTTTGCGGAAAAGACCGGATTGCGTGACTTTGGACGGGATGCGCGGGGGAAACTACGAATTCCGGAGAATCCGTCGACGATTCCGCAAGGCTTTCGTCACGGGCTCCGGTACGGTCGACGCGGTCGACCGCGTGGTAATCCGCACGGAGACGCAAGGGCGCGTCGGCTTCGGCGAGGTCGCACCCTGGCCGGGCTTCCCGACAGAATCGGCCGACGAGGCTGCCGAGGCGCTGCGTTCGGCGCAGGGTGACCTTGCCCGCCTGACGGCGAAGGTCTCCTCGCGTCACATGCCCGCGCTGGCCGCCGCGCTCTCCTCCTGCCGTCACTGGCGGGAAATCGCATCATTCACGGGCGCCCTCGAGTGCGCGGGCCTGGTCGCCGGCGGCGAGGGCGTGCATGAGAGGGCGGCGCGGGGGCATCGCACGCTGAAGATGAAGATCGGCCCAAGCGACGGGACAAACCTCGCGCGTGAGGCGCTCGACCGGTTCCCGGGCGTCCTGAGGCTTGACGCCAACGGCTCGCTGGACCTTGCGGCCGCGCGTCTCTGGACGGAATACGCGCGCTCCGAGATGCGCGTCGAATTTCTGGAACAGCCGCTCCCGGTCGGCCACGCGGGCTACGCGTCGCTCGGCTGCGAGAAGGTCGCGCTGGACGAATCGTTCACGACCCCGGACGGACCCGCATGGGCGGGACCGGCAGTGGTGAAGCCCTCCCTGGCGGGCGACTGGGACGCCTTCCTCACCTGGCGTGGGACGCGCACGGCCCCGGTCGTCTACTCTTCGTGCTTTGAGACGGCGATCGGCAGGCAGGCGGGCCTCTGGCTCGCTTCGCTTGACCCCGCTCCTCTCGCGGTCGGGTTCGACACGCTGGGAAGGTTCGAACTGGACGGACGGGATCGGCACGAAGGCGGACCCTTCGCACGCGGCCTGAGCGGCCTCGACTGGGAGAGGTTCTGGAAGGAGCTGGCATGAGCGCGGTCGCGGTATTCCACGCGGACCACGCCGAACACCTGCGTGATACCCTGCGGGCGCATGACGCAGGACTGCCGACGTTTCTCGGCAATCCGCACTGGGGGAGGTCGGAACTCGAGGAAGCCGCGAGGCAGATTCCGCGCGGCACGCTCATCCGGGGCTCGGACCTAGAGCCGCGCGGCCTCGGAGCCTGCGACTGGCCGACGGGCTGGCGCTCACGCCTACTGATCCCGACCGGCGGCACCGGCGGCAAGGTGAAGTTCGTGGTCCATTCTCCGGTGACGCTGCGTGCCGCGGCGCTCGCACTCCGCGACCGCCTCGCCGCGAGGGGGCTCGCGCCCGTGCTGCATGGGATCACCTGCACGCCGCCCTGGCACGTGAGCGGACTGATGCCGGCGATCCGCGCCAGGGTCACGGGCGGCACACACGCGGTCGTGGACGGACGCTTCGATCCGGAACGGGCGCTGCCCCCGGTCGCGCTTCCGTCGGGCGGCACGAAGGTCGTCTCGCTCGTGCCGGCGCAGCTCTCGCGCCTGCTCGCGCGCGCGGACGGCGAAGGCTGGCTGCGCGGCTTCGACGTCATCCTGCTCGGGGGCTCGTCGGTCCCAGCATCTCTGCTCGGCGAGATCCGCTCGCGGCGGCTGCCCGTGTTCCTGACGTACGGCTCGACCGAAACCGCGGCGGCCTGCGCGCTCTGCCCGCCGGAACGGCTCTGGTCGGGCGAGGACGTGCGGGGGACGCCCCTGCCCGGCACGAGACTCGCGACCGACGCGCAGGGCGTGGTGACCGTCGACTCTCCCGCGCTCGGTCTCGGCGTCTGGCCCGACGGCCCGCTGGGCCGGCCCTGGCTAAGCGGCGACCGGGGCGAAGTCGACGCGAACGGCGACGTGAAGATCCTGGGCCGGGCCGACCGCGTGATCGTCACCGGCGGCGAGAAGGTCGATCCGGCCCGCGTCGAACGCGCGCTGCTGGACACGGGCCTGGTCAGGGAGGCGCTCGTGATCGGCGTCGCCGACGGACGCTGGGGCGAAGTCGTGACCGCCTGCGTCATCGCCTCCCGCGACGCCGAGCCCGCGCTCCGGACGGCCTGCGAGGCGCTCGAGCCCGCGGCGCGCCCGCGGCGCTACGTCTTCATGCCTAGCCTCCCGACGGACGCCAGCGGCAAGCCGGACCGGGCGGCGATCGCCAGGCTGGCCGTCTAAGTGCGGACGGCCTTCCAGACGCGCAGGCAGGTCTCGACCAGCGCGGGGAACTCCGCGAGCGGTACCTGGCTGGGTCCATCAGACAACGCCTGGGACGGATCGGGATGCGTCTCCATGAAGAGACCGTCGGCGCCTGCGGCCAGGGCGGCCTTGGCGAGCACGGGCACGAACTCGCGCTGACCGCCCGAGGATCCGCCAGCCGCACCGGGCAGCTGCACCGCGTGCGTGGCGTCCATCACAGTCGGATGTCCGAAGGCGGACATGATTCGGAAGGAGCGCATGTCGACGACGAGATTCTGGTAGCCGAAGGTCGTGCCGCGGTCTGTCTGCCAAATCTCGGTCGCGCCGGCGCCCTCCAGCTTATCCACGACGAAGCGCATCTCCTGAGGCGAGAGGAACTGTCCCTTCTTCACGTTGACGATCCGGCCCGTGCGCGCGGCGGCGACCAGCAGGTCCGTCTGGCGGCACATGAAGGCGGGGATCTGCAGAGCGTCGACCGCCTTGCCGACGGGCTCGCACTGCTCGGGACCATGCACGTCGGTGAGGGTCGGGAACCGGTAGTCCTTCTTCACGAGCCGGAGCAGCTCGAGGCCGGCCTCCATGCCCGGACCGCGCACGCCGGCAAGCGACGTACGGTTGGCCTTGTCGTAGGAGCCCTTGAAGACGACGTTGAGCTCAGGCAGCCGGTCGGCGAGGGCGCGCAGCTCCTGAGCGACGGCGCGGCAGTTGGCCTCGTTCTCAAGCGAGCAGGGACCGGCGATGAGCAGCAGGCGGCGCTTGTCGTGCAGCATGCGCCCAGACTGCGAAGCCCCGGGGCGGAGAGCGAGCCGGAATCGGGTCAGCGGCCCAGCCAGCCGAGCACTTCGCCGAGCGGCCGGGCGTTGAGCACGTCGGCCGCCGTGAGCCAGCCCTTGCGGGCGATCCGCACGCCGTAGTCCGTGAATCCGAGCTGGCCAGCGGCATGGGCGTCGGGATTGATGGCGCAGAGGACGCCCTTCTCCGCCGCTCGCCGCCACCACCGCCAGTCCATATCGAGGCGCCAGGGGTTCGCGTTGAGCTCGATGCAGGTGTCGTTGGCCGCGCAGGCGTCGATGATCCGCGGGATGTCGGCGTCGTAAGGCTCGCGGCGGTTGATGAGGCGCCCGGTGAGGTGGCCGATCATGTCGACGTGCTCGTTCTCGACCGCGCGGATGATGCGCGCTGTCTGGGCTTCGGCGTCGAGCGTGAAAAGGCTGTGGACGGAGGCCACGACGAAGTCCAGGCCGGCTAGGACATCGTCGGAGAAATCGAGCAAGCCGTCGCGGAGGATGTCAACCTCGCTGCCGGCGAGCACGCGCACACGGAACCTGCCCGAAGCGTTGAGCTTCCCGACCGCCTTCACCTGAGCGGCGAGCCGCGCCTCGTCGAGGCCGCCCGCCTGCTGGCTCGACTTCGAGTGGTCGGAAATCCCGAGGTATTCCCAGCCGAAGGCCTCGGCCGCCTCGGCCATGCGCTCGAGCGTGTCGTCGCCGTCCGATTCGGTGGTGTGGACGTGGAAGACGCCGCGAAGCTGCTCAGGGCGGATAAGGTCGGGTAGCGAGCCCTGCTCGGCAGCCTCGACCTCGCCGGAGCCCTCGCGCAGTTCGGGGGGGATCCAGGGCAGCCCGAGGGCGCGGAAGACTTCCTCCTCGCTGGCCGCGCCGGGGGCGGGCGCGGTCCCGTCGACCGACTTGAAGCCCCACTCGCTCATGCTCAGCCCGCGTCCGAGCGCACGGTGACGCATCGCGACGTTGTGATCCTTGGAGCCGGTGAAGTGATGCAGCGCAAAGAAGAACTGCTCCGCGGGCACGACGCGGAGGTCGGCCTGGAGGCCGCTCTCAAAGCGCACGCTGGACTTGGTCTCCCCGTGGGCGGTCACTTCCTTGACGCCGGGACGGGTGACGAACCACTCCATCACCGGACCGGGCTGCTCCGCGGCGACTAGGAAGTCGAGGTCGCCCACGGTCTCGCGGTTACGGCGGAGCGAGCCAGCGGCCTCCGCGTGTTCGACCTGAGGGAGCGCCCGCAGACCGGAAAGGATCGGGCCCGCGACCTCCGCGGCCTGATACCAGCGGTGACGCTTGGCGTAGGCGACGCGGTTCCTGATGCCGTCGAGAATCTTGGCCTGGGTCTTGGCCCCGAAGCCCTTCAGCTCGGCGACGGCACCCGAATCGCAGACCTCCTTGAGCTTCGCGACGTCCTCGACGCCGAGCTCCTTCCAGAGAGAGCGCACCTTCTTCGGGCCGAGGCCGGGAATCTGGAGGACCTCGAGGAGACCGCCGGGGATTGAGGCCTTGAGCTTGCGGTGGAAGGGCAGCTCGCCCTTCCGGCGGAGCTCGGTGACCTTCTCGACGAGAGCCTCGCCGAATCCAGGCAGGTCGCCGAGCCGGCCTTCGGCGATGAGCGTGTCGAGGTCCTCCGGCAGGCTCTCGAGCGCACGGGCACCGGCGGAGTAGGCGCGGATTTTGAACGGGTTCTCCCCCGTGAGTTCGAGCAGCGTGGCGATCTCATCGAGGACCGCGGCGATGTCCTTGGGCTCCATCACGGCCGCCGCGCCTTCTCGGCGAGATAGATCGCTTCCAGTGCGGCAAAGTCCGCCTCACGGGAGCCGCTCTCGATTACATGCGCGTATTCGCCGGCGTGCCGCAGCTCCTCCTCCGCCGCCAGGACGCGTCGCTCAATCTCATCGGCGGCGTCGGTGCCGCGCACAGTGAGCCGGCGACGGAGCTCGGTCCGGTCGCTCACGCGGATGAAGACGGTGACGAGCGCGGCGGCGAGGCGCGGGTCAGCCGCGCCCTTGGTCCGGATGGTGGCGGCGCCTTGGACGTCGACGTTGAGCAGGGCGTCACGACCGGCGGCGAGATGCGTCGCCACGTCGGCGGCGCGCGGGCCGTAGAGATTGCCGTGGACGAGCGCGTGCTCGAGGAAGACGCCGGCCTTGACCTGCGCCTCGAATTCAGGGCGGCCGAGGAAATGGTAGTCGAGGCCGTCCCGCTCGCCGGCGCGGGGCGCGCGGGTCGTGCAGGTGACGACGCGGCGGATGGCCTCCGGATGGGCCCGGGTCAGCCGGTCACAGAGGGTGGTCTTGCCGCTGCCCGCGGGACCGGAGACAACAATCAGTAGCGGACGGCTCACGCGAGGGCCGAGGCAGCGCAGGCGACGCCGAGCAGGATCAGGAATCCTCCGGCCGAGCGCCGGCGGAAGGATTCCGCCAGCACCCAGTCGCAATGACGGACAAAGGCGGGCGGCGAGGAAGCCCACCAGAGGCCGAAGACGACGAGGAAGCCGTAGCTGACCGAGGCAGCGAGCAGGCTATCCGGGAGGCGTCCGAAGCCTGCGTCCAAGACGTGGCGGGCGAGGAACATCATGGCCACGCCCAGCGCCCGGACCGGAAGGAGGTCGGGCATCGTGATCAGCGTGGCCAGACTGCAGACGACGAACCCGATGGCGACGGGCTCGCGCGGCAGGCCGGCCAGATCGGGGTCCGGCAGGTTCAGCAGCCACCAGCCGAACCACGCCGTCACCGTGAAGGTAAGGACGAGCGCGGCGGGGCGCGAACGCCGGAACGTCCTCAGCGGGGCGGCGTCGGAAAAAACGAACCATCCCGAAAGGAGAAGGAAGGCGGCGAGCGCGGCGTAGGCCTGGGCGAGGGTCACGTTGCGAAATTAGGACGGAGGGCGAGGGCGAAGCAACAAGGAGGTTGGGTCAGCGTGCGCGGAGACGGGCGGCCGCCCAGGCGGCGTGCTCCGCAACGACGGGATCCGGGTCGGCGAGCAGGGACTCGACGGCCGGCAGGTCCTCGGCGCCGCCGACGTTACCGAGCACGGTGAGCGCGTTGCGCCGCCAGCGGGCGAGGCCCAGCCGCCGCACAGGCGTGCCCCGGAAATGGGCGAGGAAGGACTCCTCGGTCCAGCGGAGCGTGTCGCGGAGCGGAGGATGGGGCCGGGCGGCAAAGCGTTCCTCCCGGGTGCGTCGCGCCCAGCGGTTCCAAGGACACACGTCGAGGCAGTCGTCGCAGCCGAACACGCGGTCGCCGAGGGCCTCGCGGAACTCCTCGGGGATTGCGCCGCGATGCTCGATGGTGAGGTAGGCGAGGCAACGGCGCGCATCCAGACGGTAGGGCGCGACGATGGCGCGGGTCGGGCAGGCGGTGATGCAGCGGGTGCAGGTGCCGCACCGGTCCGGCTCGGGCGCGGACGCCGGTTCGAGCTCTAGGGTGGTCAGCACCACGCCGAGAAAGAGCCAGGTGCCGGCGCCCCGGTGGATCAGGATGGTGCTCTTGCCCTGCCACCCCAGGCCGGCGGCCGCGGCCACGGGCTTCTCGAGCACGGGCCCGGTGTCGACATAGGGCTTCTGCGCGCCGCCGAGGGCGCGCATCGCCGCGCAGAGGCGCTTGAGACGGCGCAGGATGACGGCGTGGTAGTCCGCGCCGAGGGCGTACTTGGCGATGCGGTAGCCGGCGGGCGGATGCGGCTGGTAGTAGTTGAGCCCGACGACGACGAGGCTGCGCGCCTCGGGCAGGACGCGGGTGGCGTCGGTGCGACGTCCGGGATCCTTGGCCAGCCAGTCCATGTCACCTTGCATGCCGTCGGCAATCCAGCGGCGGAAGTAATCGGCGCGCACGTCGGCGTCGACCGGCGCCACGCCGAAGGCGTCGAACCCGAGGGCGAGCGCCTCGGCCTCGATTCGCTCGCGTAACGCGCGTGGGTCCACGGCCTCAGCCCAAGACGGCCAGCGTGCGGGAGACGATCTCCTCCACCGGAGCCAACTTGCCGACTCCCTCGTAGCCGCAGGCGAGCATGCCCTCGGCCGGCTCGACCACCGCATGGCCGCGGCTGCGCAGGGTCTCGAGGTTCGCGCGGGTGGCGGGATGAGTCCACATCTTGCCGTTCATGGCCGGGCAGAGCAGCACGGGACCGCGATGGGCGAGATAGACACTGGTGAGAAAATCCGGCGCGAGGCCGTGGGCGAACTCGGCCAGGACGTTGGCGGAAAGGGGCGCGACGAGAAGAAGGTCGGTCGTGTCGGCCACCTCGATGTGCCCGGGCGACGTCCCCTGCCCTTCTGACCAGAGATCGGAGGCCACGGGGCGCCGGGAAAGCACCTGCAGGGTCATCGGGGTGATGAACTGGGCGGCGCCCCGGGTCATGACCACTTGGACCTCCGCTCCGAGCTTAATGAGCTGGGACGTCAGGTCGGCGGCCTTATAGGCCGCGATGGAGCCCGTGACCCCGAGGGTGATGCGCCTGCCTTCGAGCTGAGCCATGAGAAAGGGAAAACTTGTCCGTCCCCCTGCGGTGAGGCGAGGCGAAAGGGGCCAGGCACCCCCGAAAAACGGCCAAAAACCCCTTTAAATCCCCTTTATTGGTTGCCATCGCCAGGTGGCGGGTTTGCGATGCGGCCACTTATGCAATCCGACATCGGACTGATCGGGCTGGCCGTCATGGGACAGAACCTCGCCCTCAACATCGCCGACCACGGCTTCGCGATCTCGGTCTACAACCGGACGACGGCGAAGACGGACGAATTCGTGAAGGAGAACCCGAACACCCCGGGCAAGCTCACCGGCTGCCCGACGATGAAGGACTTCGCCGCCTCCCTGAAGAAGCCCCGTAAGGCCGTCATCTTGGTCAAGGCCGGCGGCCCGACTGATGCGGTCATCAACGAGCTGGTCTCGGTGTTTGAGACCGGCGACATCATCATCGACGGCGGCAATGCGCTCTGGACCGACACCATCCGCCGTGAAAGGGACCTCCGGGCCAAGGGCCTGCGCTTCATCGGCTCCGGCGTCTCCGGCGGCGAGGAAGGCGCCCGCTTCGGGCCGTCCCTCATGCCCGGCGGCGACCCCGCCGCCTGGGCCGAACTCAAGCCCATCTGGGAGGCGGTCGCCTCCAAGGTGGACGCCGTGACAGGCGTGGAGCTGACCGGCGCGAAGCCCGGCAAGCCCATCAAAGGCGGCGTGCCCTGCGTGACCCACATCGGACCCGACGGCGCCGGCCACTACGTGAAGATGGTCCACAACGGCATCGAATACGGCGACATGCAGATGATCTGCGAGGCCTACGACCTGATGCGCGGCCTGCTCGGCATGACGCCCGACGAAATCGGCTCCGTGTTCGAGGAGTGGAACCAGGGCGACCTCAACTCCTTCCTCATCGAGATCACCGCCAAGGTGCTCAAGCAGAAGGATCCCGAGACCGGCCGTCCGCTGGTCGACGTCATCCTGGACACCGCCGGCCAGAAAGGCACGGGCAAGTGGACGAGCGCCAACGCCCTCGACATGGGCGTCGCCGCGCCGACCATCGCCGAAGCGGTCTTCGCCCGCTGCCTCTCCGCGGTGAAGGAGGAGCGCGTGGCCGCCGCCAAGGCGCTGCGCGGACCGAAGCGCGCCATGACGAACCCCGACCGCGCCAAGGTGGTCGCAATGATCCGCGACGCGCTCTACTGCTCCAAGATCTGCTCCTACGCGCAGGGCTTCCAGCTGATGCGCGAGTCGCAGAACGAGTACAAGTGGAAGCTCAACTTCGGCGAGATCGCCCAGATCTGGCGCGGGGGCTGCATCATCCGCGCGCGCTTCCTGCAGAAGATCACCGAGGCCTTCGCCAAGAAGCCCCGCCTCGCCAACCTCCTGCTCGACCCATACTTCAAGAGGACCGTGCGCCAGGCGCAGAAGAACTGGCGTAAGGTGCTGGCGCTCGCGGTGAAGCACGGCATCCCGACGCCCTGCCTGGGCTCGGCACTCTCCTACTTCGACTCCTACCGCACGGAGTCGCTGCCGCAGAACCTGCTGCAGGGACAGCGCGACTTCTTCGGCGCCCACACCTACGAGCGCGTCGACAAGCCGCGCGGCGAGTTCTACCACATCGACTGGCCGGATCCGGAGCGTCCGCAGTTCAAGGCCTGACCCGAAGGGCCCCCGGAAGGGAGCCCTTCCTGCGTCCCGGGGTCACCGCGGCTCGCTCCAGCCGCCGCCGGTCGCCGCGGCAAGACGGACGGCCGCCTGCCGGCGCTCCCAGACGACGCCGGCGAGGGTGCGCCGGGCGAGGGCCTCGTCGCGGGCGTTGGCGATGACCTCGGCCTCGGAGGCGACGCCGGCGCGATGGCGTACCTCGGCGTTGCGGAGGCGGTCGCGGGCGGCCTCAACGACGCGGGCGGTCAGCTCCTCCTGCAGGGCGAGCTCACGGAGGTCGGCCAGAGCGTCCTCGACCTCACGGAAGGCGTTGAGCACGGCGCGGGTCCATTCGGCGGCGGCGCCGTCCAAGCGCGCGCGCGCGGCCTCGAGTCCAGCCTCGCGACGGCCAGCGTCGAACAGCGGCAGGTCCACGGTGGGCGCCAGGCTCCAGAATCCGGCCGCGCCTTTCCCGATGCGCGACGCGGGGTCGGCCTGCCAGCCGGCCTGACCGCCGAGGGTGACGGAAGGATAGAAGTCGGCCAGCGCGGCGCCCTCGCGCGCGACAGCGGCGTCGAAGCGCGCGGCGGCGGCGGCGAGATCGGGCCGGCGCAAGAGAAGGTCGGATGGAAGTCCGGGTCCGAACGTGGGCATAGCGGCCGGCGCGCCCGAGGCGGGCAGCGCGAACCCGGGGTCGGCGGCGATGAGCGCGCGGAGCGCGTTCTCAGCGGCGGCGAGCCGGCGGAGCCCCAGGCCCTCGTCGACCTTGGCCTGCGCGGCGGCGAGACGCGCGGAGGACAGCGGATCCCCGGGCAGGATGCCGGCGGCGACAGACTTCTCCAGAATGCGCATCTCGCGTTCGCGCGCGATGAACTCCTGTGAGAGGCACGCGGCCTGCTCACGGGCGGCGCGCACGGCGAACCAAAGGCGTGCGACTTCGGCGGTGAGGGCGAGGTCGGCCTGATCGGAGGTGAGCGCAGCGGCGCGCGCGTCCTCGGCGGCGGCGCGCACGGCGGACGCCTGACGGCCCCAAAAGTCCAGCTCCCAGGAGGCGCGCAGGCCGACCGCGGTGACGTCGGTGCGGCGCGGGATGCCGGGCGGGAAACGGCCGTTGGCGACCGAGATGCGGGAGGACTCGACGCCGGCCGACGCGGTGAGGGCGGGTTCGTCGCCGGCCCCTTCGGCGCGCAGAAGGGCGAGCGCCTCGCGATGACGGGCGCGGGCGACGGCGAGGTCGGGCGACACCCTGCGGGCGCGCACGACGAGCTCCTTGAGCGCAGGGTCGGCGAAGGCCTCGGTCCAGCCGGCGCCGGCGGGCGCGCCCGCGGCGGTGAAGGCCATGGGCGCGACGGGTGCCGCGGGCTTCACGCCCGGGGCACCCGCGCAACCGGCCAGGAGCGCCAACGCGAGGATGAGCTCACTTCTTGGCGGCATCGGGGGAAGCGTCGATGAAAACGTCCATCTGCTGACCGACGAACACCGAGCGGCCGGTCGGACGCTCGAACTGGTAGATGACCTGGAGTACGCGGGTGTCGACGCGCTCGACGCTGCCGCCGGTCAGCGAGACCTTGGGCACGACGAAGGGCTCGATGCGCACGAACTTGAGCGGGATGGCGCGACCGGCCTCGTCGCGGACGGACTCGCCCTTGAGGAAGCCGTGCGCAGGCAACCCTTCTCGCACCCGCGGGGCGAGCTGCTCATCGACGTCGCAACGAATCTGGAGGCGGGTGATGTCGCCGAGCACGGCCGGAGATCGGCCGCCGGAGGCGACATACTCGCCAGCCCGGACGTTGACCTGCAGGACCGTAGCGTCGATGGGGGAGCGCAGGACCATGCGGTCGAGCTGCACCTCGGTCTGACGGAGCTGGGCGCGAGCGAGCTCGAGACGTGCGCGGGCCTCCTTGGCCGCGGCGCGGTAGCCGACCAGTTCGCCGGCGCTGACCGCGCCGCCATCCTTAATCGTCTCCCAGCGGCGTACCTGGTCCTCGGCGCGTTCGGCGACCGCCTCGGCAGCCGAAACCGTCGCGGCGAGCACCGCGCGCTGGGCCTCGAGGTCGCGCGTGTCGAGGGTGATGACCGGATCGCCGGCGCGCACGCGGTCCCAGACCCTGACGTGCACCTTGGCGACCGTTCCCGGCACCGGGGCGCCGAGCAAGGTGTTCTCGGCGACCGCCTCGACCAGACCAGCGGCGGCGATGAGCCCATCCTTCTCGCGGACCGCGGGGCGGTAGGGCGGCGGCTGGACGGGCTTCTCGTCGGCGGTGCCGCGGGTGAGCTGGAGCGCGGCGACCGCACCGGCGGCGGCGAGCAGGTAGAGCAGGATGCGTGGCTTCATGAAAGTCTAGGCGTGCGGCTGATCAAGTAGCTTGGGGTCGTCGACCATGCGCCGGATGCGTCCGTCCTCCATCTCGGCGATGCGGTCAGCGAAACGGTAGATACGGTGGTCGTGGGTGACGACGATCACGCAGCGCCCAGGGGCGCGGGAGAGGTCGCGGATCATCGCGAGGATCTGGGCGCCGGTGTCCTTGTCCAGGGCCGAGGTCGGCTCGTCGCAGATGAGGAGCGTGGGCCCGTGCACGAGCGCGCGGGCGATGGCCACGCGCTGCTGCTGGCCGCCGGAGAGCGCGCCAGGACGGGACTCCTCGCGGCCGGCGAGGCCGACCTTGCCGAGCATCTCGCGCGCGCGGGCGCGCGCCTCCCCATGGTCGGCTCCCTGGATGAGCAACGGCACCATGACGTTCTCCTCCATGGAGAGCGTGGGGATGAGGTTGAAGGACTGGAAGACGAAGCCGAGGTGACGGCGGCGGAAGGCGGTGAGCGCCTCTTGGCCGAGTCCGTCCAGCCGCTGGCCGAACACCCCAATCTCGCCGGCCTGGGGCGTGAGCGTGCCGGCGATGACGGAAAGCAGGGTCGTCTTGCCGCAGCCGGAAGGTCCGACAAGCATGACCAGCTCGCCGGCGCGGGCCTCGAAGGTCGCCTGCTTGAGCGCGGTCACGCGGGACTCGCCCTCGCCGAAGGCCATGTCGACGCCGTGGACGCGGACGGCGGGACTGTCGAGCGTCTCGCTCATCCGCGGAAGACGGTGGAGGCGTCGACGCGCGACACCTTGACGATGCCGATGAGCGCGGACACCAGGCTGATGCCAAGGATGAAGGCCAGCGTGGCCCACAGCACCTGGGGGAACATGACGAAGGGCGGCATGCCCTTCTCAATCATCACGCGTCCGATGGCCTGAGCCATGCCGGCGCCAAGGCCGAAGCCGAGCAGGCCCGCGACCAGCGCCTGGAAGACCAGCATGCGCGACAGCAGGCCCATGCCGGCACCCATCGCCTTGATTGCGGCAAAGTAGCGGAGGTTCTCCAGCACGAAAGAGTAGAAGGTCTGCCCGGAGATTGCGATGCCCACGAAGAGGCCGAGGGCCACGGCGGTGCCGAAGGAGAACGGGATACCCGTGTTGCGCCAGAACCACCAGAAGGTGTGGCGGGCGAGGCTGCGTTCGGACCAGTCCCAGATGACCGTGTCGGAAGTCCAGGCGCGCAGGCCGGTCCCACGCTCGATCCGGTCGCAGAGTTCGGCGGGCGTCACGCCAGCGTAGGGCTCGACGAGCATGAAGCTCAGAGTGCGACGGGCGCCGAGGGTGTAGGCCTTGGCGCGGTCGTAGGTGGTGTAGGCGAAGGGCCCACCGGTGAACGCCCGGCGCACGCGGCAGATGCCGACGATGCGGGCCTCGACGTCGTTGATCTCAAAGGTGTCTCCGGGACGCAGGGGTCGCGTGGTGACGGCTCCGTCAAGGGCGACCTCGGTGCGGCTCATCAGCTGCGCACCCCATTCGTCGATCATGACGGTGTTGGGGAGGCGGAGGTCCTCGATGCGGCCCTGCACGATTTCGGCGGGCGCGCCGGCGAAGGTGTCGGCGTCGAGGCCGACCAGCGTCACGAGCTTGAAGTTACCGTCCGGCATCCGCGCCTGGAGGAAGGAGGTGTGAAGCGGCGCGGCCCAGGAGACGCCATCGACGGACCTGACGCGGCTGAGGTCGGTGTCACGCATCGGCTTGGCGTCGTTGACCTGCTCGACCATCGGGTCGCTGACCCAGACCTTGGCCCGGATGTTCACCACGGGGGTGTACGTCCAGCTCATGATGCCGAAGAAGACCGAGGTCTGCTGGGCCATTAGGAGCGCCGAGAAGCTTAGGCCGCAGAGCAGCATCGCCAACTTGCCCCGGTCCCCGAAGAGCATGTTGAGGGCGAGGCGATACATCGTGGCGGAAGTCGGTGTCACCGCCAAACCAGCGTCAGGTCAACGGGAAGTCAAACGGATGAGCCGATGACCCGGCCGCGACGGATGTCACTTGATCAGCCAGAGCGACTTCGTGAAGGCGGGACCCCAGGAAGCGTTTACGGCCCAGGCGGCGACCAGCAGGACCAGCGCAAGCGAGAAGCAGCGGACGACCTTGGCCTTGTCCTCGCTCTTGGCGCCGGCGTGCAGCAGACCGACGGAGCCCAGGGCGAAGATAGGATGTAGCCAGGAGACATTGCGCGCATCCGGCTGCAGCACGACGATCAGGCCGATGATGAGGTTGATGTCGACGAGGACGGCGACGATGCGCTGCAGGCGGGTGTTGGGTCCCTTGACGAGCGCGTTCACCACCACGATCAGGATAAGAAGCAGCAGGAGCGAGCCGTAGTGCTTGTGGATGGCGAAGAGCGGATTCATGTATGGGAGCGTGGGGGCGTTCCCCGCGACTTCAAGCCCTCGCCGCGGGTTTCATCGTTCCTCGGGGAAAAGGCGGAGGAAGAGCCGCGCGGCCAACGTCGCACCCAGGAGCTGGCAAAACAGCTGGCCGGCCGTACGCGGGAAGGCCTTGGCTAGGAAGGTCCATTCGCGGGCGAAGTCGGCGAGCACGGAGCCCTCGGAACCGAAGGCAGAGGCGGGGCCCTTGATCTGCGAGGCCAGGGTCACGGCCGGATTGAGAAACGGAGCGTTGGCCGAGAACATGCCGGCAGCGCCGAGCACGGTGAGCGCGATCGCCACGCCGTAATAGCCGTTGCCGGCGGTAAGACGGGACGTGGCCACCATGAGAATCACGAAGGCGAGCAGACCAGTACCGAGGGTCTCGGCGACGGCGAGTGAAAGGAAGCCTTCGAAGACGGAGGCGGGCATCGTAGCGGCGAGGGCGGCGGCGCGCTCAGGGTCGTAGTCCACCAGCAGGCCGGCCAGCAGGCCCGCGGCCGTGGCGGCGAGCAGCTGGATGAAGACGTAGGACACGAGCCCGCCCTTCGGCATGCGGCCGCGCAGGCGGAAGGCCAGGCTGACGGCGGGATTGTAATGAGCGCCAGAGACGGGGCCGCCCACGTAGACCAGGGCGCAGAGCAGCGCGGCCACCAGGAGGGGAGCGCCTGCCCCCTCGGTCATCGTGACGGCCAGGCAGAGGAAGAAGGTACCGAGGGTCTCGAAGGCCAGTTTGACTCGCATGGAGGATTGTCGCCGCGGGCCCGCGGCCGCTCAAGGCGGTAATCTCTCAGCGGACGCGCCGGAGCCAGTCTTCGGAAAAGCCCGCCATGTCGTCGACACCGGGCAGGCGTCGGTAACGCGACTGATACTGCTTCGCGGCCTCCTCCTGCGCGGCGAGCAGGAGCTTGAGGGCGCCGTGCAGGGGGACGGGCTTGCGATCCGGGCCGATCAGCGACCACCCGACATACTTCCCGTCCCTCCGCTCGTTGTCGTAAAGCTGCCAATGGAGGACCAGCGGGGGCTTCCAGCCTAGGAACTTGGCGAAAATCTCGCGGTTACGTCGTTCATGGTCGGCCGCGTCGGCGCAGGCGCTCATCGGCAGGCCGCACTCGCCGATGAAGACCCGACGCCCGGGCAGCGAAGCCTTGGGCTTGAGCTGGCGGGAGAGGTACTCGAGCGTCGCCGCCACCTCGGCCGGCGGCAGCAGCTGGCAGTCGTAGGCGGCGTAGGAAACGAAGTCCATGTCGACGCGGGGCAGCACCTGGTCAGCCATCCGCCTGCGTCCCTGCTTCATGGCCTCGCGGACGCGGCTAACCTCGGCGTAGGCGTAGACCTGGCAGCGCGAATACGGCACCTCCTTGCGCGCGTCATCCACGGCCTTCTGCCGAACGTTGAGCCATTCGACCATCGCGTCAACGCGAGCCTTGGGCACGTCGACCGTGGGATCGAGGCCCTCGAGCAGCTGGACGTCGCCCTGCCAGTGACCGAAGAAGAAGATCTTCCCGGAAGCGTCGCGACGGGTGAGCAGGTCCTTGGCGAAAGCGTAGGTGGCGGCGTATTCACGGGCGGACTCCTGGGGCGTCAGGCCGTCCTTCCAACCATCATCGGCCCGGTACCAGAAAAGGTAGTGGGTGAAGGGCATGCCGATGAGCTGCGTGAGCTCGGGCTGGGCCGGTGCACGCAACTTGATGATGCGCGAGCCCAGCTCGGCCACAGCCTTCGCACCCTCCAGCACCACCGGCTCACGGGTGAACTTGTAAGTCGGCGAACCCACCTGCGTGCCCACGATCTGGGGGAACGCGCCGGTGATCTCCTGCACGGGCGTCGGGGCCGGCGCCTCGAGCAGGATGTTGCCAGCCCGCTTCCCCTGCGCCGTGAGCGCCGCGCCAAGGAGAGTCAAGCAAGCTGCTCCCAGCAGGCGACGAGGTGTTGCTCTCATGGTGCGGACCTCAGGGGTAGGGCATTGAAGTGTCCGACCAAGGCCTCCTCCGTTCAAGTCCGTTCCCACCCAAACACCATGAACACACGATCCCTAAACACGCTCCTCCTCGCCTCCCTCCTCGCCGTCGCCCCCGCATTGGCGGCCGAGGACGGGCCCGCGGCCTCCCCAGAGAAGATGCAGCTGGCCGCCGCCCGGAGGAAGGCCGCCGCCGAACCAGAGGTCGTCGCGGCCTCCCAGCAGCACCGCGCCGACAAGGCCCTGGCCGAGAAGGCCAGATCCGACTACCAGGCGGCGCGCAAGAAGGCCGACGCCTCGGAATCTGAATACAAGAAGCTGTTCGACGAGGCGCTGGCCAAGGCGGACCCAGAAGCACCCGCGCTGGTGAAGAAGGAGAAGGACGCCTTCCGAGAGCGCATGGCCAAGGCGCGTGCCTCGAAGAAGTCGGCGGACAAGGACAGCGAGGACGACGGCGACGCGCGCTGAGCCCGCACAACCGGCCGGGGGCTCGCCGCGAGGCGGGCCCTTTTTGTTTCAGCCCAAGGCGCGTTCAAAGTCGGACCAGACCTCGTCCACGGACTCGAGGCCGACGGAGATGCGGAGTAGGTCGGGGTCGAGCCCAGCGGCGCGAATCTCCGCCCTGCCCTTCTCCGTGCTGACCTCCTCGAAGTGTGCGAGCCACATGAAGGGCGCGGCGATGGTGAAGGAGAGCCCGAAGCTGGGGCCTTTGACCACGTTCAGCCTTTCATAGACGCGGCGCATCGCGCCCTCACGGAGCTCGACGGTGACAAGCGAGCCGGCGCCGGCGCCCGGGCGCATGATGCGACGGTAATGGTCGGCGGTCGGTCCGGTCAGCGCGGTGCGCACGCGCACGACGGAAGGATGGGCGGCCAGTCGGCGCGCCAGCTCGGCCGCGTTGGCCGAAAGCGCCGCAGTCACCTCGGCGACCTTCGCGACCTGCGGGGCGAGCGCGACGGCGTCGAGCGCGTGCAAGGGGACGTGGCGCGCCCGGGCGGCCGTCAGGAGCGCGACGGCGTACGGCCGTGCGGGATTGACGGCAAGGACGCCCGCCATGACGTCGCCCGCCGAGGCGGCGTACTTCGTGAGGCTGCAGGCGACGACGTCGGCATGCGGAAGGACGTCAGTGGCGGCGACGCCGGCGGAGCTCGGGTCGACCACCAGCAGCGCTCCGTGCCGTTCGCACAGCGCACGCAACGCGGCGAAGTCGGCGGTCTGCAGCTGCGGATTATTCGGCGCCTCGGCGAGGACGCCGGCCACGTCGCCCGCCGCGAGTAGCCGCTCGACCGCGGCGAGGTCGGTGACGTCTTGGACGAAGCGCCTCTCGACGCCGGGATTCTTCTCCAGCAGGCGGATGGAGTCGACGTACAGCCAGCCGAGCTGAATCCAGGCACGGCGGCCGGCGGGCGATTGCACGACGTCGACGGCATGCAGGGCCGCGTCGACGGCGTTCATGCCCGAGGAGCAGAGGAGCAGGTCCGCGGGCGCGACGCCTTCGAAAAAGGGCGCGAGCGCGGCGCGCACCTCGGCCGAGCCCGTGTCGGAGGCTTCCGGCTCATCGGCGAGCCAAGCCTCGGCTTGGCGGGAGGAAATAAGCGCTCCCGTATGTTGCACGAGCTTGGCCAGCCGGTCCGCAGCGGGGCCTGACTCGACGATGAGCAGGATGCCGGCCCCGCCGACCCCGTAGGCCAGCGTGCGGGCGCCTGCCTGCTCCGCGAGCCGCCGCGCGACATCCTCCCGCGCCAGGGGAAAAAGCGCCCACGGCGGGTCGGGCCAGCCCGGCGGCAGGTACTCCGAGTCCGGCGTGAAAGCGCATCGCCGGGCCAGCTCCTCGGCGGCCGCGGTGACCAGCGCGTTGCGGACGAAGCGCGGATAGCCCGCGTGGATGAGCGACCAGACGCGCGGTTCCTTGCGCTCGTAAGAAATGACGTCGTCCAGCGTCGGGAGGCTGACCACCGTCGCATGGGGCGAGTGCGGGACGGTCTCGCCCAGCGCTGTCGGACGGATCGTCACTTCAGGGCCCCGCGGCGGGCGTCTCGTTCTGCACGACCTGCGCGAGCGTCTGCCGGCGGCGGATGAGGGTCGTGCGCCCGTCACGATTGACGAGCACCTCGGGCGCCTCGGGGAACGAGTTGTAGTTCTTCGTGCTCATGCCCGCGCAGTAGGCGCCAGCGCCGCCGATCACGCATAGGTCGCCCGCGGCCGCCTCGGGGAGACGGCGCGGTGCGAGGGTCTCTGGCTCACCGGGCGCGCAACTGATCAGGTCGCCCGACTCGCAGCAGTGCCCGACCACCACGTACTCCCGCTCCCCGCCACGGGGAGTTTCCGGATACAGGTGCACCGGGTGCTGTGACCCGTAAAGCGAGGGACGGAGGATCTCGGTCATGCCGGAATCAAGCTTGAGGAATTCGCGCGCGCCGGTGGAGACCACGTCCTGGACCTTCGCCAGCACCGCACCAGCGTTGGCAACCAGGAAGGTGCCGGGCTCAATCTCGAGCCGCAGACGGCGGCCGTCGGCCTGGGCGAACTTCTCGAACGCGGCCCGCACCGGCACGCCGATCACGGCGGGGTCGGTGCCCTTCTCGGAGGCCACGCGGGCCACCTTGTAACCTCCGCCTAGATTAAGCGTGGCCACCGTGGGGAAGCGGCCGACAAGCGCGAGGCTGGCCTCCGAGACCTCCTGCCACACCGCGGGATCGCTGCCCGAACCGATGTGGGTGTGGATGCGCACGACCTTGAGCCGGTGCGCTTCGGCGATGTCACGGGCGCGGTCGGCCCATTCATGCCAGATGCCGAAGGAGGAGTCCGGGCCGCCGACGTTCGTCTTGCCCGTGCCGCCCGAGCCGCGGCCGGGATTGAAGCGCAGGCCGACCTCGTGTCCCGGCAGGGCCTTGCCGATGCGTTCCAGCTGGAGGAGCGAACAGGCGTTCACGTGGACGCCCTGACGAAGCAGCTCGACGACGTCGTCCGGCAGCTCCTGGGAGGAAAGGGAGATCCGATCGGCGGGGACGCCGGCGAGCGTCGCGCGCCGCACCTCCCAGCCCGAACTGGCGTCGAAATGCAGCCCCTTCGCCAAGAAGACGCGCAGGATTGCGGCGTTTGGGCACGCCTTCATGGCGAAGCGCACCGTCAATCCGTAGGCGTTCGGGAAGCCCAGCATCGCGTCGGCCTGGGCCTCGAGGACGGCCTGATCGTAGACGTAGCAGGGGGTGCCGTGCTCACGGGCGATGAGCCGGGCCAGGTCGGGCTTGAGGAAACGGTGATGCTCCACGGTCGTGACGTGGGCGGACTCTGCCCTTCCCTTCCGTTCCTTCCAGCCTTTTCCCTGTCATCGGCCGCTTGCGTCCGCATCCGCCGCCCCTTGGGATGACGCCCCCGCATGGACGTCCAGGACACGATCGTCGCCGCCGCGACCCCCGCCGGGAGGTCCGCGCTGGCCGTCGTGCGCATCGACGGACCCCTGGCTTACGAACTGTCCGCGAAGGGTCTCGGCCGGTCCGCCCCCCTGCCGGAGCGCAGGGCCGCCGCGGCCGTATGGCGCGACCTGCGGGGCGAGCCCGTCGACCAAGTGGTGGCGGTGCGCTGGGCCGCCGGACGCTCCTTCACCGGCGGCGACACCCTCGAGCTCACCTGCCACGGCAATCCACTGCTCGTGCGGCGAATCGTCGAAGATCTGCTGGCGCGCGGCGCGCGGATGGCCGAACCCGGCGAGTTCACCCGTCGTGCCTATCTCGCGGGCCGCATGGACCTCACGCAGGCCGAGGGCGTGGCGGACCTCATCCACGCCAACGGCGAACGCGCGCTCGAGGCCGCGCGACGGCTGCTCGCGGGCGAGCTGGGCCGCCTCGTGGCCGCCTGGAGCGAGCGCCTGCTGTCGACCCTCGCCACGCTCGAGGCCCACATCGACTTCCCGGAGGAGGATCTCCCCGCCGAGGATCCGCGCGGCCCCGCGGCAGCGCTGGCCGCGCTGGCCTCGGAACTTTCCGAATACGCCAGGACCGCCCGGCATGACGCGGCCCTGCGGGGCGGCCTGCGCGTGGCTGTGGTCGGCGCGCCCAACGCCGGCAAATCGAGCCTGCTCAACGCGCTGACGGGCGCGGCCCGCGCGCTGGTGAGTCCCGAGGCAGGCACGACGCGCGACTGGATCGAGGCGCCCGTGGGCGGCCTGCCCCTCGCGGTGACGGCGGTGGACACTGCGGGCCTGCGCGAGGGCGGCGGAGCTGTCGAACGCGCCGGCATGGAGCGGTCCCTCGAGCAGGCGGAGTCCGCTCACTTCCTGCTGCTGGTCGTCGACGCCTCGGCGCCGCCGCCCTCCCTCCCCCCGCGCCTGACCACGGCGCTGCGTCCCGGCCGATGCCTCATCGTCGCCAACAAGTCGGACCTGCCGCAGCACCCCGCCCTTCCCTCCTTCATGCCGAACGCGCCCCGCGTGAAGGCCTGCCTGCTTGACAGTCGTGACGGGGAGCGCCTCCGCGCCGCCCTCGCCGCAGCCCTGGTCGACGCCGACCTGGCCCCGGGGGCGGACGAGCTCGTCGTCTCCGTCCGTCATGCGGACGCCCTCCGCCGCGCGGCCGGGGCGCTCGAGGATGCCCGAAGCCTACTGAACGCCCCCGCCCGCACCGAACTCGCCGCCGAACGCTGCCGGGAGGCCCTCGACGCCCTGGGTGAGATCGTGGGCCGCATCGACAACGAGCGGATGCTGGACAAGCTCTTTGCTTCCTTCTGCATAGGTAAGTGATTCCCTCCCCGGCGGGAGGAGTCGCTCACCCATGCCGCCCAGCAAAGAAATCCGCCTGGGGCCCGACCGGCCTTACGACATCATCGTCTGCGGCGCCGGCCATGCGGGCGTCGAGGCGGCGCTCGCCGCGGCCCGCATGGGGGCCGACGTCCTGCTGCTGACCGGCAACGTGGACACCGTCGCCCAGATGAGCTGCAACCCGGCCATCGGGGGCCAGGCCAAGGGACACATCGTCCGGGAGATCGACGCACTGGGCGGCGAAATGGGCCTGACCGCCGACGTGACCGGCATCCAGTTCCGCCTCCTCAACGCCTCGAAGGGCCCGGCCGTCCAAGCCCCCCGGGCCCAGTGCGATAAGAAGGCCTACCAGTTCAGGATGAAGCACCTCTGCGAACTGCAGACCGGGCTCACCATGTTCCAAGCCCAGGTCACCGGCCTGATCTTCAAGGCCGGGGCCGTGACCGGCGTCCGGACCAACCTCGATCTCGACTTTCATGGCAAGGCGGTGGTCGTGACCACAGGCACTTTCCTGCGCGGCCTGATGCACATCGGCTCGAACAAGACCGAAGGAGGAAGACTCGGTGACTTTAGTGCTAAGTCATTGTCCAGCAGCTTCTTGGAAGCAGGCATTGAGCTGCAGCGGCTCAAGACGGGCACCCCTCCGCGCATCTTGGGATCTTCCATCGATTTCACCCAGTGCGAGGAGCAGGCCGGCGACCCCTCCCCCACCCTGTTCGCCTTCCACGATACGCGTCGCCAAGATGATTTGTTCCACGTAGAACAATCAGGCGAACGCCTGTCGGGATGGGTGCCTGGTACAAACCAGGTTTCCTGCTGGATGACGGAGGCGACGGGGACGACGGGAAAGATCGTCCAAGAGAACCTGCATCTCTCACCCCTTTATGCGGGTGAAATAACGGGTGTCGGCCCGCGCTATTGCCCCTCCATTGAGGATAAATTTGTAAAGTTTGCGGATAAGGAGTCCCACAAGCTTTACCTCGAGCCCGAGGGTCGGAACACGAATGAATGGTACATCAACGGCCTTTCGACCTCCCTTCCCTTCCAAGTTCAGCTCGAGATGCTACACTCCATCAAAGGGCTTGAGAAGGCCGTGATGCTCCGGCCGGCCTACGCCGTAGAATACGATTTCGCGCCCCCCACCCAACTCTATCCCACCCTTGAATCCAAAAAGGTAGAGGGGCTGTTCTTTGCTGGGCAAATCAATGGGACCTCAGGCTATGAGGAGGCCGGCTGCCAAGGCCTGGTGGCTGGAATCAATGCCGCCTGCAAAGTCCAAGGCCGCACACCCATGGTGATCGGGCGCGATGAGGCCTACATCGGAGTCCTCATTGACGATTTGGTGACCAAAGGAACCCAGGAACCCTACCGGATGTTCACCAGCCGCGCCGAGTATCGCCTTCTTTTTAATCATGGCAGCGCCGAGCTTCGTTTTTTGCCTCAAATCGAAAGCTTTGGATTAGTGCCAAGAGACAGACTATCAAGGATTAAGGAAAAATCATCCCGAGTTCAGCACTGGATGGAATATTTGGAAAAGCTGGCGATCAACGGCGGCTTAGCCGGCGATGTGATTCGCAAGAATTGGGATACCACGCCTGCGGATCTGCCTCCAAGCTTCCTGGCCGAATCCAAAGAGGTCCAAGCCGAGGCCATGTACCGGGTCAAGTATCGTGGCTACCTGGAACGGGAGACGCGCAACGCCCGCAAGCTGCACGATCTGGAAGCCTTCAAGGTGCCGGCTGGTTTTGATTTCCAAAACTCTCACGGGCTGCGCATTGAGGCGCGGCAGAAATTGCACGCCATTCAACCTCAGACCCTCGGTCAGGCCAGCCGCGTCAGCGGTGTGACGCCGGCGGACATTTCACTTTTGATGGTTCTTTTTCGGTCCAAATCTTGATGGCTCTTCACTGTTCCACGTGGAACAGTGGCTGATGTTAAGATTAGGGAAGGGGAGGGTGACCTTTGTGTTTCGGAATGTTGTAAAACATTGTATATCAATAGTTTATAGTTTTATATTCGTTGTTCTCATCTCTTTCTCATCTGTCACATGCCTCTCGCTCCAGGCGGTCACTGCCGCAGGATGGCTACGTACATGGAACCCGACCTTCTCAAGCGCATCCTCGTCGTGGACGATGAACCGGACGTCACCGAACTGCTGGACTACAAGTTCAAGCAGGCCGGCTACGCGGTGCGCACGCTCAACGATCCGCTGCGGGCGGTGGGGCTGGCGCGGGACTTCCGTCCCGACCTGATCATCCTCGACGTGATGATGCCCGAACTCACGGGAATCCAGCTGCTCAGGATGTTCCGCTCGGACGCCCTGCTGCAGGACGTGCCGGTGATCTTCCTCACGGCCAAGGGCGAGACGGTCGACAAGGTGCGGGGGCTGGAGACGGGCGCGGACGACTACGTGACGAAGCCCTTCGACTCGCGCGAACTGATGCTCCGCGCCCAGGCGCTGCTGCGCCGGGCCAAGTCCGCCGCCGCCGCGCCCTCGACGCGGCTCGCCGCCGGCGCGCTCGTGCTCGACATCGAAAGGCATGAGGTCACGTCGGGCGGCAAGCAGGTCGACCTGACGGCGACCGAGTTCAAGCTGCTGAGGCTGCTGCTCGAACGGAAGGGCAGGGTGCAGTCGCGCGAAGAGCTGCTCTCGGACGTGTGGAACTACTCGCCCGACCTCGAGACGCGCACGGTCGACACGCACGTGCGCCGTCTGCGCGAAAAGCTCGGGCCGGCGGCCGACGTGATCGAGACGGTGCGCGGCGTGGGCTATCGGGTCACGGACTGAGGGGTTTCCTCTCGCCCGGACGGCAGGAGGAGCCAGCATGACGGCGATGTCCTGGCTGCCCTGGGTGCTGCTCGTCGCGCTGACCGTCGTCCTGGGCTGGGCGGCGGGTGAGCTCGGCCGCAGCCTGCGTTGGACGCGACGCGCGCTGCGCGGCGAGCCGGCGGGAAGGCCCCGAGGCGCGCTCATCCGGCTGCTGGCGCTCGACGAGCTCTTTGACGCGGCGGAGAGGAGCGCGGGCGCGGAGGAAGCCGTGCAGGCGGCGGCGCGACGGCGCACGGAGGCGCTGCTCGCGCCGCTCTCCGACGCGGTGCTGGTGGTCGACGCGCAGGAGAGGCTGCGGCTGGCCAATCCTGCGGCGCGGACGCTCTTCGGGCTGGGCGCGACGGACCTGGGAGAATCCGTGGTCCCGCTGGTGCGAAGCGCCGACTTCATCGATCTGGTGAGACGGGCGCGCAAGGAGGGCGGGGCGGAGGCGACGGTGCTCCTCAACCGCGCGCCGCTCTCCGACGTCTGGCTGCGCGCCGCGGGCGCGCGCATGGATCCTGCCGCCTTCGGCGAGGGCGCCTCCATCTTCGTGCTCACGGACGTGACGCAGCTCAAGCGTCTGCAGGCGATGGAAAGGGAGTTCGTCACCAACGTCTCGCATGACCTGCGCACGCCGGTCACGGTGATCCGCGGCTTCGCCGAGACGCTCGCCGACGACCATGCGACGATGGCGGAGGAGGACCGGGGTCGCTTCATCGGCAAGATCGTGTCCGCGGCGGGCCGTCTCCAGTCGCTCGTCGAGGGGCTCCTGGCCCTGGCGAGCCTGGAGTCCGGCGCCGAGGTCGCCCGGGAAAAGGGCGCGGTGCACCGCGCGGCCCGCGAGGTCGCCGAGGAATTCAGGGCCCGGGCCCGGGCCGCGGGCATGGTCATCGAACTCGACCTGCGGGCGCCGGAGGACTCGCCGGCCGACCCGGTGCAGGCGCGACGGTTGGTGCAGAACCTCATCGAGAACGCGCTTTCCCACGCCCTGGGCGCCACGCGGCTGACGGTGGCGACGGTGGCGACGGCCGACGGTTGCACCCTGTCGGTGACGGATGACGGCCCCGGGGTCAGCCAAGCCGACCTGGGCAGGCTCTTCGACCGGTTCTACCGGACGGACCGTTCACGCAAGGCGGGAGGGTCGGGGCTCGGGCTGAGCATCGTCCGGCAGGTGGCCGAACTTCACGGGGGCCAGGCGACGGCGGAAGGGGTCAGGCCCAAGGGACTGAAGATCAGCGTGACCTTGCCGGCCCAAGGGGCCTGAAAATGGAAAACCCGCCGGGGAGGGCGGGTTTGGGCTCCATTGAAAGTGGAGCGCACGACTGGACTTGAACCAGCAACAGCCACCTTGG
>Ga0194129_10000318_pt1 | contig 95876 bp, 81 predicted proteins | sample TA2KigCa35mmetaG_FD_150862 | JGI IMG/M metagenome (GOLD analysis project Ga0194129, IMG submission 150862) | Freshwater microbial communities from Lake Tanganyika, Tanzania - TA2015038 Kigoma Deep Cast 35m | ecosystem: Environmental > Aquatic > Freshwater > Lake | place: Tanzania: Lake... | reverse complement strand
GTCTTGAACTCAAGTTCAATCTGCTGCTTGGCAACAATGTTCTTCAATACCCTGATTTGTTCCTCTAAGGCGTCCATCTCAGGGTTGCGTTGCCTGGCATACGACTGCAAATTCGATACACCTCCTTCATTGAAGTTGTCCTTCCACCTTCTGAATACTGTGGGTGAGAGGTTGTGTTTACGAAGTGTTGCACTTACTCCAAATTGATCCGCTTCATTGATGATTGCCAGTTTCTCCGAAGCCGAGAAACTTCTTCTTGTTTTTGACATACTTCCTAAATTTAGTGACTTAATTGTTTTTACAATTCTGTCCAGCCATTTAGGGGGTCAATACACCCGTCTCCACGAGAGTGGTGCATTCAAACTTTTTTTGATAGGCTTGAATGATCTCCTGTTTGAGTCGGTGTGGATTGGGTAGCGGTTTCCCTTGCAAAATCCAGTCGGTGTATTCCTGATCGATCTCTCTCAATCGACCGGCCACATCAATCTTCTTGGGAAAAAACCGTCCTATGAGTTATTTCATGCACTGGGCTGCAGGCTTTGTTTGATTTTTCCGATCACGTCTTTTTCAATCATTTTTTCTGCGATGCGGATCATGTTCAGGAAGGCTTTTGCGTGGGAGATGCCGTGACCAATGATCACCGGTTTGTTGACGCCCAATACCGGAACGCCACCGTATTGTTCAAATTCGAACCGGTCAAAAAATTCATCGTGTACGTTGCGGCGCTGCACTAGTCCGTGAATGCTTTCCGCTAATTTGAGAATCACGTTGCCTGTGAATCCTTCGCAGACCATCACGTCTGCTTCATCCAGGAACACATCGCGCCCCTCAATGTTTCCAATGAAGTTGAGTTGTTTGTTTTGTCTCAGCAGCGGGTAAGCCGCTTGTGCCAACAGATTTCCTTTTCCCTCTTCTTCACCGATGTTGATCAGTCCCACTTTCGGACGATCATACCCGAGCACTTCTTCCGCGAAGATGGATCCCAGCAGTGCAAATTGTTCCAGGTTTTCCGGCTTGCAGTCGGAATTGATCCCCGCATCCAACAGCCATCCCAGCTTTCCGTTTTCCCTTGGCATGTAGGCGCCAATTGTGGGCCGTAAGATTCCTTCAATGGCTTTGATGCTGAAGAGGGATCCCACCATCATGGCGCCCGTATTACCCGCGCTGATGAAGGCATCGATTTTGCCTTGGGCCAGGTGAGCGAAGCCCACTGCGATGGAAGAATCCGGTTTCTCTTTCAGTGCTTTGGTCGGGTGTTCCTCCATGCCAATGACCTGCGTGGTTGGAACGATCGTGATGTTGTCGGTGGGAAGGGGGAGGTGTTCGGGGAGGGAGCCGAATAAATGCAGTTGTACGTTGTTTGTTGTACGTTGTAGGTTGAAATAGAGTTCGAGGCCTTTAATGGCCTCTAAGGGGGCGAAATCTCCGCCCATGATATCCAATCCGATGTTCATGGTGCAGCGACTCTTGGGCACTAGTTGATAGGCGACTTCTCGGCGACTACCTTTCCCTTGTACATGAGCTTGCCTTCGCTGACGTGAGCGCGGTGGCGCACGTGCAGTTCTCCTGTAGCCGTATCCTTGCTGAGGGTTACGCTTTCTGCCTTATAGTGTGTCCTTCTCTTCGCGCTTCGTTGCTGTGAGTGGCGGCGTTTGGGATTTGGCATTGTATTGCTTTTTTAGTTGTCTTTAAATTTGTCCAATCCTTTCCAGATCGGGTTCGTTTCGTTATCGGTGTTATCGCTCAATTGATCCAGTCGCTTCAGCACTTCCGCGTTGCATTTGCTTTTTCCGTTTTCATCTTCGCTGCACTCAGGATAGGGAGGAATGCTCAGCAGGATGAATTCAAATAACCAATCGCGGAGAGAGAGGTGACTTTCCGTGCGGGCAATGAAGCATACATCCGGGTCGTCATTGCTTGCATTCATTTCCTCGGGGTTGTCGACTAGCTTGACCACCATTTCAAAATCGTCCCATAGGTCGATTCTGAGGGGGTTTCCGCATCGGTTGCAGAAGAGATCGGCCCATCCTCCTACTTCAAACTTCAGTTGCATAAAGCCCTGATGCTTATCCAGTTTCACCGCGATGGTGGCGTGGATATCGGAGAAATCGGTCGGCTGACTGGATTCAAAGAACTCTTTCCCTACTTCATACTCGAATTCCGTTATGCCGGGCTTCAATCCCACGAAAGCTATTTCATAATCCCGGCGTGGCATATGAATCTTTTAGGGGAGTGCAAAGATAAAAAATTCCGTAGGAAAGAACAAATAAAGGGTATTTGTCGGTTTTCCCCGGTTATTTCCTCTTTTCTCAGGCATTTCATAGTGTAGATTGTCCTCATGACAGAATTAAAAAATATATTAAAAGTATATACTAAAAGTTATTACTTTTGATTCATGAAAATCTTATCCTTAAAGCTGGATGACGACGTGTTTGAGTCGACTGAGCGCTTAACAGCTGAGTTGGGGTGCAAGCGCAACCGGTACATCAATGATGCCCTGCGCTGGTACAATGCGCACAACGAGCGAAAAATGGTAAAGGATGCGTTGACGAGGGAGTCGCGACTGACCCGTCTGGACAGCATCAGGATCCTCAAGGAATTTGAGCAACTGGAAAAAGGGGAGCCGGATGCTGCAATATGAAGTGTGGCTCGCGAACCTGAATCCTTCAAAGGGGACCATGGTGGGGAAGGTGCGACCGGTCGTAATCGTGCAAACCGATCTGCTGAACGGGGAGCATCCTTCTACCTTGGTTTGTCCACTTACTACACGTGTGAAATCGGGATTTACTTATTTGCGGGTGCATGTTCCGGATTCGTTCGTCGATCAACCCAGTGATGTGTTGGTCGACCAGCTCACGGCAATCGACAACAAACGATTGGTCAAACGGCTAGGAAAATTATCGGACGAACAATCGCTCCAGCTCCAACGCGGGTTGAAAGTATTGTTGGATCTTTGATCTTCACAGATTTACCCGATGTATTATAGAAGCCCTGATCAAAAATATAGCGTGCTGCTGGTGCTCAGTGCAATGGCTTGGACGTGGATGAGTTTTCCGGCGACGATCGATTCTTGGTATACTCATTTTTTATTCGGGTACATTGGCGCGGGTTTGCGTTGGGCATTTGGATGGATACCGTTCAGTGTTGGCGATGTACTCTACATAGCAGCAGGGTTTTGGTTATTGGTTGTGGGCTTGCCCGCTGTGGTGAAATTGCCCGCCGCGGCGGATTGGCGGAAGGTGGGGCGACTCCTATTTTTTTTGTGTAGCATTTGGCTGGCGTTTCATGTGCTCTGGGGGTTCAATTATTACCGACAGAGCATCCCCGATCAATTTGGATTGCGCAAAGGAGAAGTCACTGCGGAAGAGATCAGGGCATTTGCTGAATATTCATTGACCGAAGCGAACCGCTGGGTTCCCGCAACGGGCAGCAACGGTATACAGGTAGAGCAAATCAAGAAGGCGTACGATTCGCTAGCCACCCATTTTTCTTTTCTTACTTATCGTCCCGTTTCCTACAAGCACTCTCTTTTTGGAGTACTGGGAAATTACATGGGTTATGGGGGGTATTACAATCCTTTTACCGGCGAAGCGCAGATCAATGCGCATTTACCGGAGTTCATGCATCCCTATATTGCTTTGCACGAAGTAGCTCACCAACTGGGGTATGCCAAAGAGAGCGATGCCAATTTCATTGGCTATCTAGCTGCACTGCATTCTATCGACAGCTCCACGCGGTATTCTGCACACCTTGAACTTTTTATATATGCCAACAATGTGTTGTGGAGAACAGATTCTATTGCGGCAAAAAACAACAAAGAGCGATTATCGCCGCGCATAAAAAAAGACCTTGCAGCATACAAGGTCTTTGCAGAAAAATATTTTGGTCCACTCGACCGCTTCATCACCTGGTTCTATGCGGGCTTTTTACGGTTCAACAATCAACCCGATGGCATGCGCTCGTATAACCGCGGGATGCTCTACGCCCTCCGCTACCATCAACCCGCCACGGCGGATAAACATACAACATACAACTTACAACATACAACTTTTTAATTCCCCCCATTTCTAAAGATCATCCTCATTCCGCCCTGACTTTCAAAGCTGCTCATGGGTTTTACGTCGAATCCTTTCGGGATCTCAAATGTTTTTTCGTCGATAGCGGGATCGAGTTGAACCTTCAATACCATCATGTGGATCTTGAATCCGTTTTCACGGGTCACTTCGTATTCCACCGGAAATCCATCGATCAGTTCGAGTCCCTGCACTCCACTTGACATCATCGACATGCCTCTTCCGCCGCCGCCGGGAAATCCGCCGGAAGCCGCTGGGACCATCGACCCGGCAGCAATTTTAAACTCGGGAGTATACCACACGATGCTTTCGGTCACTTGTCCGTTTTGCGCCGTTGTTTTTACGATCACTTTTTTGCACGTGAAGCCGGAGATTTTTTTGGTCTCATCGGTATAGACCAGTTCAGGTTTGTTGTCGCGAAAGGTGATGCCCAGTTCAGCCAGTGAATCGCGACGGGCTTTGCGCATGGAGTCCTGGCGCGCACGCTGGACTTCAGCATCGGCCGTGCTGGTGTAGAAACCGGTCTTGCGACCCATGGCTTCAATCAAGGTAGTGGTCTTTTGGTTCTTACGATCGGTAATCACCACGTTGTTCCCGAAATCAGAAAGGTTTTCAATCTTCATGAAGTCGGGGGTATAGATCATGGTCATGGTATTTTCCATGTCGCGCGGCATGCTGAACCCCATGCCCTCTCCGCCACCGCTGCCGGGACCGCCACCCCCGGGTCCACCTCCAAAACTGAAGTTTTCCGGAAAAGTGATCTCTGTTTTTGCTTTGACGATGGCCCGCTCAACGATGCGTTGCTGGGCCATAGAAACCAATGAAATCAGAAAAGAACATACCAGTAGAGAATATTTCATATATGTTGTATTATGCATATTTAGATGTCATAAAATTAGTACACCTTTCTCTATGGGTCGTTAAAATTTTTCTGTTTTCAACGAGAGGATAGAATCCAGGTGTCCCTTCAGATAACGATTAAACAAGATGGCCCCTTTTTTGTTCAAATGGGTGGTATTGTAAAATAGGGAATCGTCTAGTTTCATTTGGGCATAATCCAGGATATGCACATTTGGAAGGCTGTCCAATGTGGTTTGCAAACACTGAATCTCTTCCTGATTTTGTATTGAATGCAAATAAGAATAATGATAGGGAGGAATGACCATAATTAGTTTTCTTCCTTTGGTATTAGAAAGAGTAGTCAGCAGATCTACATAAATTTTAGGGTCATGGATTACAATCAACTTTGATTCCAGTCTTTTTTGAACGGCATCATCGAATGCTTGTCGACTCAATTTTTTTAATTCCAAAATCGCACCCTTATTCCGATTACCAGTAAGTTCAAATTTTTCATTCAGGTAGTTTGCGATGTGTATTTCGAAATATCCAAAGTTTCTGACCACAGGGAGATGGTGAATGGGTTTCCATTCTTTTCCAATAAAGGTTCTTACTGTACTATCCTGTGTATCAAAGAGCCAGTATTCCAATCCGGATTGAATACGTTGCAGTCCATCAGCATCCAAGTTAATGACAATAGGAGTGTTTCTATATTTTGCTAATTCAATTTTTAAAAAGTACAACCACACATCATCTTGGACACCTGCCATTCCGTAATTGAAAAAATGCGGACCCAAACTGTCGGGTATAAACGATCCTTCAGCACGACTGGATCTCAGAATTGGAATTTCATTTGGATCTGTATTGGTTTTGATCCGATTTACTTTTGCTGCTCCTCTGCTTTGTGTTTGTGCAATGATGATATTTTTGAAGAAAAAATGTATAGCGATTAATCCTACTGATAAGATCGGCAGATACGGGATAAGGTATTGCCTCATCAATTCCTTAAAACTGGAAATAGATGAATGCTTTTTCATTTGATTTACCGAGGGTAATGATTAACAGTGAGGAGATGACGAGGAGTGGTAACAGGTGTTTTCGATACGTTGAGGTTTTTATAGAATCCAGAAAAAAAACCAAGGGTACACAAAACCAACACAGGATCATATTAAACGGACTGATGAAGGCACTGATTTGAGATATGCTTGCGTCGATTTCAAGACTATACAGCGATTTCAGCACAAGAAATACCTGCTGAAAATCTGGTGATCGAAAAAATATCCAGGCTATTGAGACACATGCAAAAACTACTGTCTGGCGCATCCAGGAACGCTGTCCAACAGCGAAATGATTTGAAAATATTTGTGTTTCCAGAATAATTAATCCCGCATGGATTGCTCCCCAAGCTACAAAAGTCCAATTAGCACCATGCCAAATGCCGGATAAGAGAAAAACGATGGAGATGTTACGAATCAAGTTGTACGGGTATAAAACTAAAGCTTCAAATACAAAAAACAGTATTTTAGACCCATTCAACTTTTTTTATGAAAATCATCACTATTATTTTGTCCGTTTTTTTATCCGGTGTTGCATTTGCTCAACAACCAATTTCAATCATACCGCGTCCTGCGGAGATGAGGGTAGGGACGGGGAAGTTCATCGTTAGTCCTAATACGGCGCTGGTCCCTCTGGGAAACGATCCCGAGGTGAGGCGCATTGCTGGACTCCTTAATGAAAAGCTGAAGATAGCTGCCGGGTTTACCCTGAAAACCGAGCAAACCCAGCGCAAAGACGCGATTCATTTTAAGCTCATCAACGAGCCGGCGCTGGGCAATGAAGGGTACCGGTTGCATGTCACCGGAGAGGATGTGACGATTGCAGCCAACAAGAGCGGCGGACTGTTTTACGGACTTCAATCCCTGTTTCAGTTACTGCCCTATCAAATTGAAGGCAAATCGTTGATAACCAATTTTCAGTGGTCGATACCTGTAGTGGAAATTCGAGATGTTCCCCGGTTTGGATGGAGGGGACAAATGCTGGATGTTTCCCGGCACTTTTTTACCAAAGACGAGGTCAAGTCTTTCATCGACGATATGGCCCAGTACAAGTACAACCTGTTGCATTTTCATTTGACAGACGACCAGGGTTGGAGGATAGAAATCAAGCAGTATCCTAAGCTCACTTCCGTCGGCGCCTGGAACGTAAAAAAGGAGGGTCGATTCGGCGCGTTTAGTCCACCTGCCGTCAACGAGCCCCGTGATTATGGAGGATTTTATACGCAGGACGATATCCGCGAACTGATCCGGTACGCGAAGGACCGTTATGTGGAAATCCTACCGGAAATCGAGAGTCCCGGTCACTCCCTTGCAGCCATCGCCTCGTATCCGGAACTTTCCTACACACCGGGTACTTACGTTGTGAATTCTGGTGAAACGTTCATGGATTGGTTTGGCGGAGGAAAGTTTGCGGCGCGGGTCGACAATACCCTGTGCCCCGCAAACGATAAGGTCTATGAGTTTCTGGATAAGGTCCTGGGAGAAGTAGCCCAGCTTTTCCCCTTCCCATACATCCATATGGGGGGCGATGAGTGTGCGAAGAATTTTTGGGAAAAGAATCCCCAGATCAAAAGCCTGATGGCGAGAGAGAAGCTTGGCGACATGGATGCAGTGCAAAGCTATTTTGTCGGCCGTGTCTCCAGCATCATCACCTCAAAAGGAAAGAAGATGATCGGGTGGGATGAAATTTTGGAAGGAGGATTGGTGAAGTCGGCTGCCGTAATGAGCTGGAGAGGGATGAAGGGTGGAATTGAGGCGGCGAAGAAAGGGCATGAAGTCGTGATGACACCCAGCGATTTTGTATATGTCGATTACATGCAGGGCGATGCTGCCCTGGAACCACCGGTCTATGCAACACTTCGGTTGAAAAAAACCTATCAGTTCGAGCCGGTGCCCGAAGGCGTGAATGCGAATTTGATTAAAGGGGGACAAGCCAACTTGTGGACCGAACAGATTTACAACATGCGGCATCTGCGCTATATGTTATGGCCACGTGGGTTTGCCATTGCGGAAGCACTGTGGAGTCCTAAGTCGGCCCGCGACTGGAAAGGATTTGTCCCCCGCGTTGAAGAACATTTCAAACGCTTCGAGGTCTCCGACCGCAAGTACGCCCCCAGCATGTATGAGCCAGTCGTGAATGTCAAGCGATCTGCAACGGGAGGATTTGCACTGGACTTTGATGTAGAGGTGCCGGGTGTGACTGTCCATTACAGTTTTGATCATTCGTTTCCGGATAATTTTTATCCTGCGTATTCCGGGAAAAGCATTGTTGTTCCGGTGGATGCTACGGTCTTGCGGGTGGTTTCGTATACATCCGGTCGACTTGTTGGTCGCACCATGACAATCTCAATTGCTGATTTGAAGAAGAGGGTGAAGTAGGTTGTAGGCGTGCCCGCCGTGGCGGGTTGTAAGTTGTATGTTGCTAGGTGTGATCATTAATATTCATCTACCCCGTATTTCAGTCCCATTGCAGTTCTAATTCGGTCTAGCGTTTTCATCAGATCAAGGGTGTGGTCGAGCGACCAAATGGGACTTTCGGTTTTCCCTTCTACTAGACATTCCTGAACATGTCGTGCTTCAAACTGGTATCCAAAACCAGCCTCTCTATCCACTCCGACCAAGGTCCGAGTATCCACGATGCCCGGATAATATTGAATGGTCGCGGACGGTTCATAAAAGCGGGAGGTCAGTCGGATGCGTCCCTTTGTTCCAAAAATATCTGCGTCGGTTTCCAGGTTTGAAGCCAGGGTGGCAAACAGGTTGGCAGATCGACCGTTGTTGTAATGAAACGAGATGGAACATTGTTCATCCACTCCAGTCGCTGCAGGGTTCATGCTGGCCTGGATCATATCTGGTACGCCCAGAATGGACTGGGCCAGAAAGACCGGGTAGATGCCGATGTCGAGCAGGGCTCCGCCTCCAAGGGCAGGATCAAAGAGACGCGGTGCCACCGGTTCCACCGGTTTGAAACCGAAGTTGGCATTGACGCCCTTGAGTTCACCAAGGAGTCCCTCTGCTATCATCTCTCGCACTTTCTGATAATGCGGCAGGAAGCGGGTCCACAAGGCTTCCATCAAGAATACTTTTCTCGACCGCGCCAATGCGATCATTTCGCTGGCTTGTCGGTGATTGATGGCAAATGCTTTTTCGCAGAGTACCGCTTTGCCATGGTTCAAGCAGAGCAAGGTGTGCTCATGGTGATGGCTGTGCGGACTCGCTACGTAGATCACATCCAGATCCGGAAGATTGACCAGATCTTGGTAGGAGCCGAGTACATGCGTAGCCGGAAAATCGTTGGCAAAGGCTTGTGCACGTTCCCATGAACTTGACGCGACAGCATGGAGCACTGCACCTTCAACGTGTTTCAGGTCCGATGCAAATTTCCGTGCAATCTTTCCGCAAGCGAGGATGCCCCAGTTGGTTTTCATAAATCAAGGTTCTAAGTTGTATGTTGTAGGTTGTAAGTTATGTTTTAAAGTCATTTTCAGTGTTTTTTTCAGCATTTTATCGGTAATGAAGATTATTATTTTGTACGAATGAAATCGTATAGAGATTTAAATGGTTATCAACTATCACTTTCACTTTTTTATCAGGTTCATCCCTTGACCTTAAGGTTACCCAAATACGAGTGTTATGAGTTAGGTAGTCAGCTGAGACGATCCGCAGATTCTGTTGTAACCAATTTGGTAGAAGGTTATGGGAGAAAAGAGTACAAACATGATTTCATTTGGTTCATGATTATCTCTCATTCCAGTTCCCTGGAAACCATCAATCATCTTGAAAAGTTAGCAGCTCTTCATCCTGGACTTTCTACCGAAGCTTCCATCCTCAAAGAAGATTATGCTATCCTCAGTCAAAAACTCTATGCTTTTCTGATGTACATTAAAAGGAACTGGCGCACATAACCTACAACCTACAACATACAAGCCTCCCTTGTGAATAACTCGTGGATATCCCCACCTCCTCAAGCATTATATTTGACGCTCGACCAAAATGAGAGAATGTGAGATTAAAGAGTCTAGAGATCAAGGGGTTCAAGAGTTTTGCGGATAAGACTGTCGTCAATTTTGACGAAGGAATTACAGGCATTATCGGTCCAAACGGCTGCGGCAAAAGCAATATCGTGGATTCCATCCGCTGGGTGATCGGCGAACATAAAATCAGCAACCTTCGAAGCGAGAATTTGGATAGCCTGGTGTTCAACGGTTCCAAGACCCGTAACGCGAGCGGAATGGCGGAAGTCAGCCTGACGTTCGAGAACACCAAAAACCTGTTGCCAACGGAATTCAGTACCGTGACCATCACCCGCCGCTTCTACAAAAGCGGGGAGAGCGAATACCGCCTCAACGATGTACAGTGCCGGTTGAAGGACATCCTCAACCTGTTCCTGGATACGGGCGTGAGCACCGACAGCTATGCGATCATGGAACTGGGAATGGTGGACGACATCATCAAGGACAAAGACAATTCCCGTCGGCGCATGCTGGAACAAGCAGCAGGCATCTCCATTTACAAAACGAGAAAGAAAGAGGCAAAGCTGAAGTTGGATGCCACCGAGCAGGACCTGGCACGTATCGAAGATCTTTTGTTCGAGATCAACAATCAGCTGAAAGCATTGGAAAGCCAGGCGAAAAAAGCCGAGCGCTACCACGAAATCAAAAAAGAATACAAAGTCAAATCTATTGAACTGGCCAAAGCAGCGTTGGAAGGATTCAATGTGCAATACAAGGAACTCAGTGAACAGCAGCAGTCGGAATCCGACCGCAAGATCGGCATCGATACCACTATTCTGGGGGAAGAGGCGGAGCTGGAGCGACTCAAACTGGAGTTCATCGAAAAAGAAAAAGCCCTGCAACAACTTCAACAGGCGTTCAACGAACTGATCAATACCATTCGCACCCGCGAAAACGATAAGAACCTTGCGCAACAACGTCTTCAATACCTTGGCGAACGCGAAAAAGCGTTGAATGAGTTTTTGTCGAAGGCGGGTGGACAATCAGCGGGATTGGAAGAGAGCATTGGATTTTCTGAACAACAACTGGTCGATGAAGAAGCGGCACTTGCTGCCCTTCAAACGGCCATTGATCAGGTGCGCACACAATTGGATGAGAGCAGAAGGGTGTTTGATGAGAAAAGGGGACTGGTCGACGAACTGCGTCGTTCCAATCAAACCCTGCAGCGCAGTCAGTTTGAATCTGAAAAAAATGTAGCCATCCGCGATACATCGCTGCAAAACATCGAACGCTCCATTCACCAATTGCGTGATGAACAGTCGGCTCGCAAGCAACAGCAATTGGATCTTGAAGGACAGCAACACGACAATGCAGGTGCGCTGAATGCACAAAAAGAACAACTTGAAACGTTGGTGCTGCAGCACGAAACGGCGAAGTCGCAAATCCTGGAAACGCAATCCAGTCTGGAAGGCCTTCGTTCTCGCCTTGCAGATGAATCCCGCAAATTTGATTCCAAAAAAAACGAATACGATCTTCTCAAGAGCCTCGTGGATTCCATGGAAGGGTATCCCGACAGTGTAAAGTTCCTGCACAACAATGCAGGCTGGAATCATCAGTCGCCCATCCTCTCTGACATCATTTATGTCAAAGAAGAATACCGGGCTGCCGTTGAAAATGTACTGGAACCCTATCTGAATTATTATGTGGTGGGTGATCTTCGTGAAGGATTGCAGGCCGTGCATTTGCTCGACGATAATAAAAAAGGAAAGGCGAATTTCTTTTTGCTGGACCGACTCAACGCTGAGTACGGCGATCGGCAACTGGAGCAGCGGGGAGTACCGGGCACCATTCCGGCCACTTCCATTGTTGAATACGATAGTCGGTACACCAACCTGGTGAAATATTTGCTGGGCAATGTCCTCATCGCTGAAGATGAGTCGGTACTGGAACATGCCAATGGCCATATCATATTGGAACGACACGGAAAATACGTGAAAGGCAAGTATGCCTTGACCGGAGGAAGTGTGGGATTGTTTGAAGGCAACCGAATTGGTCGCGTGAAAAATTTAGAGAAGCTGGCAACGGAAATCGAGGCGCAAGGGTCGGTTGTCGCTGCACTCAAAGCCGACATCCAATCGCGCCACGATCAGGTTCTGGAATACAACAATCAACTTCAAGAGCAGTCGATCTCTGAAAAACAAAAGCAGATTCAGGAATTAACCAATCGCGCGTTTGCCATTCAAAATCGTTTGGAGTCACTCCAATCGACCGAACAAACAGCAGTCCACCGCTTGAATGAACTGGAAACACAACTTGCTGCAGACCGCGAAAGCATTCGCTCCGATCGGGAAACACTGGAGCGGTATACCCTAGAACTGAATGAGCTGACGGGTAGCATCGGTGCCGTGGAGGCCGACTACTCCGCAGCGGAACAGGCGTATAATGCGATCAGTGCACAATTCAACGAAGGCAATATTCAACTTGCGCGTCAGCAAAATAAAATTGATGCCATTCGGCAAGAATCGGTGTTCAAACGCAATCAACTGGAAGAACTCCGTGCGCAAATCGCCACCAGTTCTGAGCAATTGAATGAAGCGAATGCCACCATTACGGAAACGTCGCATGAATTATCCGGAATTGAAATTGCCTTGCTTGAACTTTATCGCAGAAAAGAGGACGATGGAAAGGTGCTGAACAAGGCCGATCAATCTTATTACAACATGCGCAACCTGCTCAATAATAAAGAGAGCGAATTGCGGTTGAAAGTCAAGGAAAAAGAACAGATCGATCAGTTGCTCAACCTCATCAAAGACCGCATCAATGAATTGCGTTTGCAGTTGGCCGGAATCAAAGAGCGCTTGAATGTGGAGTTCAAGGTGGACATCGAGCAGATTCTCGACGAACCGCGTGAAACTGAAGAGCCGCTGGAAGAATTGCAGGCCGAATGCGATCGCATGAAAAAGCGGCTCGAAAATATTGGAGAAGTCAATCCAATGGCCGTCGATGCATTTGTTGAAATGAAGAAGCGTTACGATTTCATTGTGGAGCAGAAAAACGATCTGGTCAGTGCGAAAGACACCTTGATGCAAACCATCCAGGAAGTCGAAGCCGCAGCCAACCAGCGCTTCCTGACCACGTTCAATGAAGTTCGTGAAAACTTCCAGCGCGTATTCAAGGCGCTCTTTACGGAAGATGATACGGCCGACATGGTGCTGGAAAATCCGGACGACCTTGCAGAAACCGGAATCGACATTGTGGCCAAGCCCAAAGGCAAGCGCCCGACTTCCATCACCCAGTTGAGTGGTGGTGAGAAGACGCTGACCGCTACCGCACTGTTGTTTGCGATTTACCTGATTAAACCCGCTCCGTTCTGTATACTCGATGAGGTGGATGCACCGCTTGACGATGCCAACGTGGGTAAGTTCACCAACATGATCCGCCAGTTCAGCAAGGAGTCGCAGTTCATCATTGTTACGCACAATAAAATGACGATGTCGACTGTCGACGTGATTTACGGTGTAACGATGCAAGAGCAGGGTGTCAGTAAGATGGTACCGGTCGATTTCAGGAGTCTGAACTAATGGCCCATTATTTTTTCATCGGAGTTGCTGGTACGGGAATGAGCGCCATCGCTCAATACATGAAAGCAGCCGGGCATGATGTGTCCGGTTCTGATCGACAATTTATTCGTGGTCAATTCAATGAAACCCAGGACGCGTTGATGGCTCAGGGAATTTCGTGCTATCCGCAGGGTGCAGGTGGACTCACCACTGATATTGATTATGTGATTGTTTCTACCGCAATTGAGGACAGCGTGCCGGAAGTGCAGTTAGCACGGCAATTGGGAAAACCCATTTTGCGTCGCAGCGAATTGCTGGCTCAACTTGTTTCCTCAAAAAAAACGATTGCCGTTGGGGGTACTTCCGGAAAGAGTACTACTGCTGCCATGATCTATGAAATCCTGCGTGCAGCAGGATATCAGCCTTCAGTGATTGGAGGTGCAGGCTTGACCCGATTGATTCGTGAGGGAAAAATCGGCAATGCTGCATATGGCGAAGGAGAGTGGTTGGTCATCGAAGCCGATGAAAGCGATGGTTCCATTGTGAACTATCATCCGGAAATCGGCCTGTTGTTGAATGTTGACAAGGATCATCAGGATATAGAGGCGTTGATGCAATTGTTTGGATTCTTTGCCAATCATTCGCTTCATTTCATTACCAATACGTCTCATCCATTGTCCGCTTCTTTGTCCAAGGGTTCGCCATACGATATTCACCTGCCCGATGATTTTATGCAACAAGGAGTGGTGGTTCATTTTTCAGTGGATGATGTAAGGTTCAGTATACAGTCGCCTGGTCGCCACACCATGGAAAACGCCATGGCAGCCATTTCAGTAGCACGTTCCATTGGGATTTCGCTTCAGCAGTGTGCCGAGGCGTTGCAGCAATACGAAGGCATTTATCGTCGGCATCAGATCCTGGGTGAACGCAATGGAGTGGTGGTAGTAGATGATTATGCGCACAATCCCGTGAAGTGCGCCCGATCGATAGAAGCGTGTCAGCCTTTTTCCAAGAAACTCATTGCGTGGTTTCAGCCGCACGGATACGGTCCCACCCGGTTTCTCCGTCACGATTTTGTAGAGGAGATCGCAAAGGCGTTGCGACCGCAGGACGAGATTTGGATGAGTGAAATTTATTATGCCGGAGGAACGGCTGTAAAAGATATTTCGTCAGAGGATTTGGTCAACGATTTGAACATGCGTGGCGCCAATGCGTTTTTCGTCGCCAACCGCAATCAACTCGTCGACGCACTGCGCCCGCACCTGGAACCCGGTACTACTTTGCTGTTGATGGGCGCACGAGACCCGTCGTTAGACGCTTTTGCAAAAGAAGTTTATCAAGCATTATAAGGTATACGTTAACCTACAACCCGCCACGGCGGGCTCGCCCACAACCTACAGCCCACAACCTACAACTATATTTTACTTTTCACAAAATCCGTAATCAGCAATCCAATCAACGTTGCGAGTTGTTGGCTTTCGGCGTGGAGTTGTCCGGAAGAGCCTTTGCAGATGTGCAGGCTGCAGATGTTGGAATAGTTGCCGCAGAAGCGGATGAATTGCCGGGCTTGGTCGACCGACACCCCACCGGGATGTGTGGACATCGATCCGGAGTGGTTGACGGCATCCAGGTCAAGATCGACGGCTATCGGTTCATCATCGATGAAGGCAAACGATTGCGCAAGGGACTGCACAAAATTCAGTCGCTCGTCCACAAAAATCTCTTCATACGTGTGGTAATGAATATTCACATTGCTGTAGAGATCATCCATCATGCTTTGCGGATTGTTGTTCTCTTGTAATCCAATCACTGCATAACGGTGCAGATAGGATTCTTCCATGGCATAGCGAATGGCATTGCCGTTGTGCCGACCTTCCATGATGCGGTATCCTCCAAACGAAGAGAGATTGATGGCATTGATCATGGGACGTTTTGTCTTGCCGGCTTTGTATAAATTTTTAGCAGCGGACTTGATGATGGGATACGCATTGTTGTGTCCACCTCCGACCACAATCGGAATTTTTCCCGAAGCAATAATGGCCTTCACTACCGATTCCACTTCTTCGTCGATGATGTTGGCAACAGCGTGCCGACATGCATCAATTTTTTCTTCTGTGTTCATGTGGTGATGGTCGATCACCTGCTGCACATCGGAAAAATCAAAATAACCGGCTAGGATGACTTCGCTACCGGAGCAGGCATCGCTGCTCTGCAGGTTGAGAAACGCGTTGACAAAATGGAACCAGGTGTGTTCAGCACCTTTTGTGCCGTGATCGCCGAGAACACCGATGCATTCTGGAACGCCGATGCATACAAATCGTGCTTCGGGATGAGCGGAAAGAGAGGAAAGGCCATTTTTCAGGATCTGAGCGCGTTCTCCCAGTTTGGTTTCGTAGCGCCGAATCCGGGTATGGTCGAGCAGTTCCTTTTTTGTGTAAAAATGGAAGCGGGACATTTGCCTAAGGTAAAGATTTGGATCGATTAATTCATTAATTTTCAGACGCCAAAAACCAAGTGGAAAAACGACTGTTTATGCCGGATTTTGAGATCAAGAAACCTTCGAAGGAATATGATGCAATAGTTGTAGGATCGGGTGCAGGAGGAGGAATGGCCGCCTACGTGTTGGCCAATCAGGGATTGAAAGTGTGTTTGCTGGAAGCGGGACCGGATTACGATCCTGCCAAAAATATTACCCAGCTAAAAAATCCGTGGGAGTCGCCACGCCGGGGTGCCAGCACCAAGTTCAGGCCCTTTGGCGATTTCGATGCCAGCTATTGGGGCTGGGAAATTGAAGGAGAACCGTATACCAAAGCTGCAGGAACGCAGTGGGATTGGTGGCGTTCTCGGATGGTGGGAGGTCGCACCAACCACTGGGGCCGCATCTCCCTGCGATTTGGTCCCAAAGATTTCAAACGCAAAAGCATTGACGGACTCGGCGACGACTGGCCGATTGGATACGAAGACATCAAACCGTATTACGATCGAATCGATAAATTAATTGGGGTATTCGGGACCAACGAAGGATTGGAAAACGATCCCGATGGAATTTTTCTTCCACCTCCCAAACCACGCTTGCACGAAATCTTCATCAAAAATTCTGCCGCAAAAGCAGGAGTACCAGTCATCCCATCGCGTTTGTCTATATTGACTCAGAAGATCAACGATGAGCGCGGACAATGTTTTTATTGTTCCCAATGCAACAGGGGTTGCACGGTGTACGGTGATTTTTCATCTTCGTCCGTGTTGGTGAAGCCCGCATTGAAGACCGGTAATGTGGACCTCATTACTGGCGCCATGGCGCGTGAAGTATTGACCAACGCGGAGGGGTTGGCAGTTGGAGTTTCGTATGTCAACAAGCACGATTTGTTGGAATACGAAGTCAGGGGCCGTGCTGTGATCCTGGCAGCCAGTGCCTGCGAATCTTCGCGCTTGCTTTTGAATTCAAAATCGCAGCGCCATCCCAACGGACTCGCCAACAGCAGCAATGTGGTGGGCAAGTACCTGCACGATTCAACCGGTGCGGCCATGGGCGGAATTCTTCCGGAGTTGTTTGATCGCAAGCGCTACAACGAAGATGGGGTAGGCGGCATGCACGTCTATTCACCCTGGTGGGGCGATAACAAGAAACTGGATTTCCCACGCGGATACCATATTGAATACTGGGGCGGAATGGGTCAGCCGGCCTATGGCTTTGGTTGGGGCATTGAAGGGCTGAATGGAAAGTATCCCGTAAACGGAGAAAAGAAGGAGGCCGGTGGATACGGTGCGTCATTGAAGCAAGATTACCGGTATTTCTATGGAGCAGGAGTGGGCATGGCCGGAAGGGGTGAAGCCATTCCGCTGGAATCAAATTATTGCGAGATCGATCCGAGTGTGGTCGATAAATATGGTATTCCCGTATTGCGTTTCCATGTGAAGTGGTCCGAGCACGAAGTGAAGCAGGCCAAGCACATGAAAGAGACGTTCAAGGAGATTATGCATTCCATGGGTGCTGTGATTACATGGGGCGATGATGGTCCCGAAAACAGTTACGGACTCGAATCGCCTGGAAAGATCATTCATGAAGCTGGAACGGTGAGGATGGGAAGTGATGCCAAGCGTTCTGCGTTGAACAAGTACAATCAAGCGCACGATTGTAAGAATTTGTTTGTCGTGGACGGTGGAGCATTTGTGTCGCAGGCCGATAAAAACATCACCTGGACCATCTTGGCACTCTCCATGCGCGCCTCCGAATACCTGATTGAAGAAATGAAAAAACGCAACATATAACATACAACTTACAACGTACAACTTACAACATTAATTAAATGGATCGTCGAAAATCGCTACAAGTCTTAACCCTCGGTACTCTTGGAGGTGCTGCTATTTTCAATGCCTGCAAGCCGGGTGAAGAAAAAGGAGAAGCTGCCAATCAATCTGTCGCGGACGGCTACACGCTGGACCGTCAGCCGGAAGAACTGGAGGCATACGACAAGATCGTTTCCGAAACATTTTTCACCGAACATGAAATGGCTACCATTACGGTGCTTTCCGACATCATCATTCCCAAGGATGAAGTGAGCGGAAGTGCATCCGATGCCAAGGTGCCGGAGTTCATTGAATTCATTGTGAAGGACATGCCTTCGCATCAAGTGCCCATGCGGGGGGGATTGCGTTGGATCGATCGTCATGCATTCAAGAAGCACGGTAAAAACTTCAGCGCATGCAACGAGCAGGAGCGGATCGGAATTGTAGATGAAATTGCTTACCCTGCAAAAGCAAAACCAGAAGTAGCGCAGGGCGTAGCGTTTTTCAGTTTGATGCGCAATTTAACCGCGTCCGGTTTTTATACATCGCAAATCGGCGTAAAGGATATTGGCTACATGGGCAATCAACCTAATCAATGGAACGGTGTCCCCGATGAAGTGCTCAAGCAGTACAACGTGGCGTATACCGAGAAGGAAAACAAGGAGTGCGTAAAATATTCTTAATTATACATTAATCAACGATTCGTATGGCAAACAAAAATTATCAGCGCAGAAAGTTCATCAAGACAGGAGCAGCAGGTGTGGCTGCATTCACCATTGTGCCCCGCAATGTATTGGGAAAGGGATTTGTCGCGCCCAGCGACAAATTGCGCATCGCGGGTATTGGCGTGGGTGGTAAAGGAGAGAGCGACCTGACTTCTTTTGCGGAGAGTCCCAACGCTGAAATCGTTGCGTTGTGCGATGTGGACGATCGTGCCTCTGCAAAGTCCCGCAAAAATTTTCCCAAAGCAAAATACTATACGGATTTCCGGGAAATGCTCGAGAAAGAAAAAGATGTGATCGATGCCTGTTCCATTTCTACGCCGGACAATACGCATGCCGTTGCCACACTTGCCGCCATGCAGTTGGGCAAGCACGTGTATACTCAAAAGCCATTGACGCATGATATTTATGAAGCGCGTGTGCTCACCGAAGCGGCAAAGCGCTATAAAGTGGTAACGCAGATGGGCAATCAGGGTGCTTCCGGAGATGGCGTGCGCAGAACCCAGGAGTTGATACAGGCCGGATTGATTGGAGACGTGACCAAGGTGCACTGCTGGACCAATCGTCCCGTGTGGCCACAAGGCATTCCTACCCCGACTGGAAAGTTTGATCTCCCCAAGGAGTTGAATTGGGACCTCTGGATTGGTCCCGCTAAAATGATTGATTACAACCCCGCCTACCTGCCGTTCAACTGGAGAGGTTGGTGGGCATTTGGAACGGGATCACTGGGCGACATGGCCTGTCACATCATGGATCCGGTGTTCCGTTGTTTACCGATTCTGTATCCATCCGATGTGGAGTGTTCAGTAGCCAGCATTTGGAGGGCCATGTGGGATGATTCTGCGAACACCGATGCGTGTCCGCCTTCTACCATCATTCACCTGACCTATCCCCGCACCGATGGAAAGCCTGGTGACATCAAGGTCTCCTGGTACGATGGCGGATTGTTGCCGCAGCGCCCGGATGAACTGTTGCCTGAAGAAGCTTTTGGAAACTGGGACGGTGGAGTATTGTTTGAAGGTACAAAGGGTAAGTTGTTGGCCGATTGTTATGGGGCGAACCCGCGACTGCTTCCCACCAAATTGATGAAAGAAGTGACCTTGCCGAAAGAAACCCTGAAGCGAGTGCCAGAAGGGCATTGGGTGCAGTGGGTCAATGCCTGCATAGCCGGTCATGGCAAGGGCGTGACCAGTTCACCGTTTGAATTTTCCGGTCCCTTCACCGAAAGCATTTTGATCGGCAATCTTGCAATCAGGAGCTGGATGATGAAGAATCCGAACCTGAAAGGGTGGGATGATAAGTATTTGGGAAGGAAGAAGCTGCTATGGGATGCGAAGAATTTGCGGATCACGAATTTTGAACCCGCCAACCAGTACGTCAAGCGCGAATACCGCGATGGCTGGAAGTTGGTGATGTAATCATGAATTCCGATATTTGCGGAGCTTAATTGAAACCAATGGACAAAAGGATTTACACCCTCATTTTTCTGTACGTGGTATTTTTTATCATTGCAGTGAACATGTTGCTTTTCGCACCCGTTCAAAAGTTCATGACTGGATTTTTGTTTGGTGCAACGGGAGTTTTGATTTTCCTGATGTTCTTCTCCCTTTGGCTCGTGCAGCGCAAGGATTAATTATTCACCCGGAAGTTGAATACGATGGTGCCGATTTGTTCTTCAGCACCTTCGGGGTCTGCCGTGAATTTCAGTTGTCGCGCTTTTTGCAAGGCGATGGCTTTCATTGAACTGTTGCCGGTGGTGGTTCCTCTGGGTTGAATGGTTGCACTCATAACATTTCCGTTACGGTCCACGCGGATGTCTACTGCAATTTTAGCGTTCTCATTGAAATCATCCTGGAACGAAGGGAATCGATTTATTTTTCTTCCGGACAGTCCTTTGGAGATCGATACGCCACCGTTTCCGTTTCCGCCTGTCCCGGTATAACTGTCGGAGTCAGGATCTCCGTTGGGTTTTCCCTGATTGCCTGTGCCACCCGCAATTCCTTGCCCCGCGCTTGGCTGATAGCTATCGGCATTGTTCCCTCCTTTACCGTTCCCATTCGCCGCCTTGAATAAGGCCTTGGGTTTTGGGGCGGGGGGGACTTCCACCGGCTTGGTTACTTCTTTAGGAGGATTTTTAGCCGCTGGTGTTGAAGCAGTAGATGGATTGATTGGTTGTGACTTGGGAGGTGAGGTTAGGGGAGGGATAACAACAGGTGGTGCTTCTTTGTCGTTATCGTTTGTCTCAATTTCTTTTGCTGATGCAAGTGCTGTAGATGGTTGTGGAGGAGCCGTGTTGTTGTCGACGAGCGCCGCCGGGTCTTCTGGCATCAGGGGTTCGATATCACCTGAGCCGGTTTCACTATCGCCCAGATTCACTTCCATTCCTTCTTCTTCTTTGATCGGTTCTTGTACCGGCGGCGTCCATGAAATCAAAAAACACAACAGGATCAACAGTCCCATGATGACGGTGGTGTAGATGGAGGCTTTGGTGGTAGGGTTCAATGAAGTTGTAAGTTGTAGGTTGTAAGTTAAATAGAATTATTTCATAAAAATGTTAAAGCCAACATACAACCTACAACGTATAATCATTTCGCATAATCCTTTTCAAACACTCCCTTAATCCGTTCCATGGGCGGATTGTAATATCCGAATTTGAGATCGGGGAATTCTTCGCGGATGAGTTCCATGAGATTGCGGATACCCATCATCTCCATTGGCTCTGTAATTCCCATTCTGCCCAGGTACCAGTCGGGATCGATGTTGAAATTCCTCCACTGAATCATTTTCAAATTTGTTTTCCGAATCACGGAGCGCAGGGATTCGTATTCTGCTTCGGTATCGGTCATTCCGGGAAAAACAAAATAGTTGATTGAGCTCCATCCGCCGAATTGATTGACGATCGAGAGGCTTTCAAGGATGTCATCAAAGCGGTAGTTGTTGGGACGATAATAGCGTTCATACCAGGAGGCTTGCAATGAGTTCGTGCTCACCCGAATCGAATCGAGTCCCGCTTCACACAATGCCCTCACGGCTTTTGGCATGGAGCCGTTTGTGTTGATGTTGATGCTGCCTCGTTCGGTGTGTTTTCTGATTTCCGCAATGGCTTCGCGGATGGTTTCCCACATGAGGAGTGGTTCGCCTTCGCATCCTTGTCCAAAACTCACGATGGGAAACGGTGCATTCATGAGATGTGGAACAGTGAACTCCACAATTTCTTCTTTGGTGGGTTTAAACAACAGGCGGTCTTGCGGAGACGTAATCGATTCCGATTCCGGTTGAAACGATATGCATCCGATGCAATTGGAATTGCAGGCAGGGGATGAAGGGATGGGGCATTCCCATCGACCTAAAAAATAATTGCGGGCAGCGGGACAGGTATACGTCCTGCAGCATTTTTCTGCCAGGTGTTGTACCAGTCGGTTCTGCGGATATGCTTGCAGCATGGCTTCAACGCCGGTTTCGATTTTTTCGGCATCATAGCCAGCACATTCCTGTCGGATATCCGGTTCGATCCGAATGGCGGTCACCATGAACTGATCGTCGTACCATCCGGCAGCGGTATAGCAAAACAGGGGGAGGGTTACGGCGTTGGGACTGGTTTCAAAGGCGGCGAGAAAAGTACCGGTGTGGGCAGGGGGGACAAACGCCGCAACGGCCCAGCCTTTTTCGCACAGCCGCATCTCTCCGGTCTCTACATCAATGCCGATGCCTTTTCTTCCCGGCAATTCATAGAGCGAACCTCCATCGGGAAGCGGAATCCATTCATTCAACTCAACCGGAAATGCATCCCATCCGGAACGTCCTACTGCGTAAAGTGTTTCATCTTCGAAGATGTTGCCTTTCCCATCGGAGTACAACAGATAGGGGGAGTGCTGAAGGGCCATGTGCAAAGTTACCTATTTAGCATACGCTGGCAATAGGTGTTGAATTCATCGTCTTCGATCTCATAATCGTCTTCGGCTTCATCATCTGTTTGCATTTGAAGCAGCTGATTATTCCTAAAGTCGATGGTCAGCCAGCCATCTCGAATCAGCACATTTTGTACATCGCCCCAGGGAGTGATTTTTTTTACCCATCTGAATTGCACTATACCGGTGTCCGAGAAACCGATTTCGGTTTTCTGCAGCAGGAATCCTTCTGCAATCCCAAGTCCAATTAAAAGAATGTTGGAGTTGAAACCTTCTCCGAAAGCGGTCAGTCCGATGCCCGCTGTAAGCAGGATATACCGAAACCGAATGGGCTGCTGTTTTCTTTTTTCCATCAGATTGCTGATGGCCAGGATCACAACAATGAGCAGGCAGAGGTAGAGTGGCCAGCTTGATGCAGGCAGTTGAGTATTGATGATCAACAGGAGGAGGCATAGAGCAGTCAACAGCCATCCGGTGCGTTCGATGAGCGGTCGATTTTGATTCTTGAGTACAACGACGTAGTCGTAAATTTTTTGCTTGCGCATGAGCTCTATTTATCGCAGAGCATCAAGTTACAGAGTTTGAAGAGCACGCGAGCGCCTACGTTTTCATCCCATCCGTCTTTGCTCACGCCGGTTTCGCAGAGGTCGAAGCCGATGATTTTTCTACCGCTGGAGAGAATTTTTCGAAAGACAAAACTCAGTTGTTCCATTTCAAATCCGCCGGGGACGGGCGTTCCGGTGTGGGGACAGAGTTTCGGATCCAGTCCGTCGATATCATAACTGATGTACACGTGTTCCGGAAGTTGCGAAATCATTTCATCGGAGATATGCGACCAGGTTTGTCCCTCAAACTGTCGCTCTTTGATTTCTTTTTCAAAATAGGTAACGATGCGGAAATCACTTTGGCAGATGTAATTCCATTCCGACTCGCAGTAGTCGCGAATGCCTAGCTGAATCAGTTTCGATACCTGTGGAAAATCATTCAACACATTGAACATGATCGATCCGTGGGAATGGTCGAGTCCCTCATACGATTTGCGCAGATCACAATGAGCATCGACTTGCAGGATGCCGAAATTCGAATAGGTTTCGCTCAGGGCTTTGATCAAACCGTAAGCCGTGCTGTGATCACCGCCCAGGAGTCCCACTTTCTTTCCTTTCTTGATCTGCTCCAGGCATTTTTCATAGACCCAGAGGTTCAGTTGCATGCATCCCTCGTTCACTTCCTTCAGGGTTTTACGCATGAACTTATTGGTCTCGATTTTTTCGCCAGAGTTGATGAAGTTGAGGTAGAGTTCGTTTTCCTTTCTGAGGATATCGTTCTTCAAGAGAATTTTTTTGTCGACTGCCTGCATGAACACGCCTTTCTTCCAGGCATTTTGAAATTGGCTGTCGAACAGGTCCACCTGCAAACTTGCTTCCAGGATGTGTTCCGGGGAGCGGGCGGTTCCACTTTTGAAGCTCACCGTCACTTCCCAGGGAACGGGAATGATGATCAACGAGGCGTTTTCTTCGGTGAAGGGGAGGCCAAATACATTGTTGTTGGCAACGCTCACTCCGTTGGGGTCGAACCGGGAAAGGTCGGCTATCATACTGCGGAACTAATTAAAATTCTGTGGTTTATGCAATAAATTGATCTCAAAAAGCGTTGCAATTTAGGTAAAATTGGAATTCGCCTTTGTAGTACATTTGCATATTCGTAAAAACTATGAAAAAGATACATATCCTCGGCTTGATTTTGATCGCAGGTGCCATTGGCGCCCTGTTGACCATGATGGGTGACATCAGCACCTACGATTCAGTTGAATCCGCAAAGAAAAAGGAGGGCAAGTTTGTCCACCTGATCGCCAAGATCGACACTACACAACCGATCGTTTACGATCCGTTGATTGACCCTAATTATCTGGCATTTACCGCCGTTGACTCCCTGGGATACAGCACAAAAGTGGTGTATAAAAATGCCAAGCCAACCGACTTTGAAAAAAGTGCTCGGGTGGTAATGAAAGGGTCCATGAACGGCGAAACATTTGAATGCAAGGAAATTGTTCTCAAGTGTCCATCTAAATACACCGATGAGCAAGGAGCTAACCCCGGTAAGTTAGCGGAAGAGCCTGCCATGAAGACCACGGAATAGTGATCGCTAAACTGCTTATCTTATGATTGAATACAATGGCGAACATCTGCTGATTGGGCAGATTGGAATGTTTTTGACCTTATTGGCATTTTTTTCTGCATTGGTTGCAGCGTTTTCAAATTTTAGAGCAGCTGGGGCAGCAGACGCCATTCAGGAAAAGCCATGGCAGCGGTTGGCGCGCGTGAGCTTTATTTTGAATGTCTTGTCGGTAATCGGACTTTTTGTTACCCTCTACCTCATCATCTACAATCACTACTTTGAATACAAATACGCGCACCAACACTCCAAGCGGAGTTTGGATGTGCAGTACCTCTTGAGTTGTTTTTGGGAGGGCCAGGAAGGCAGTTTTATGCTCTGGGCTTTTTGGAATGCGGTATTGGGACTCTTGCTGATTCGCTGGTCCAAGAAGTGGGAATATCCGGTAATGGCCATCATGAGTATGGCGCAGGTCTTTTTAGCGACGTTCCTCATCGGTATTTATTTCTTTGATATCAAGATCGGTTCCAATCCATTTGTATTGATGCGCAGTGAGTTTCCGGATGCTCCAATATTCCGGGATCCCGATTATCTGACCAAATACATTACAGACGGTAACGGATTGAATATTTTGTTGCAGAATTATTGGATGGTGATTCATCCCCCCATTTTGTTTTTGGGATTTGCCAGCTCCATTGTTCCGTATGCGTACGTTGTTGCCGGTTTGTGGAAAAAAGATCATTCCGGATGGTTGCGTCCAGCAATGCCTTGGGCCTTGTTCTGTGCGGGTATTTTGGGACTCGGCATCATGATGGGTGCGGCATGGGCCTATGAGTCGCTTACCTTCGGAGGCTATTGGGCCTGGGATCCTGTGGAGAATGCTTCAATGGTGCCATGGCTCTTACTGGTGGCGGGAATCCATACCATGTTAATTTACAAGAGCACCGGTCATTCGCTCAAAAGCAGTTACCTCTTCATTGCTCTTTCGCATCTGCTGGTTTTGTATTCTACATTCCTCACGCGCACTGGCGTTTTGGGCGATACCTCTGTTCACTCGTTTACAGGAGAAGGCAGCACGTTATATTGGCACCTGATCATCATGCAGTTGTTTTTTATTGCTGTGCCGATCTACTTGTACTACCGCGACCGAAAAAATATTCCTGTGGTGCACAAAGAGGAAAGCATGAACTCACGGGAGTTTTGGATGTTTGTCGGTTCACTTTTACTGCTGATCTCTGCAGTGTACATCATTGTGCTGACATCGCTTCCATTCATCAATAAATTATTTGGAACGTCCTGGGCAATTGGTGAGAACGTTGAGTACGTCTATAACCGCATCATGATTCTTGTTGCTATTCTTTTAGGAGCACTGACAGGATGTGTGCAGTACTTCAAGTACAAGGATACCTCACGCAAATACATTTGGTCTAAGTTGCTCATCCCAACCATTATTGCAGTAGTGCTTTCCGCGGCAGTCAGCATTTTCGGTGAAGTGAATTACGACAAGTTTGGCTTGGGATTTCTAATTGGTATACATGTGGCCTTGTGGACCGCTATCTATACCATTGTTACCAATGCCTCTTACCTGATTTCTGTCATGAAATGGAAATGGAAGGCAGCTGGCGCATCGATCACGCACGTTGGGTTTGGAATGATGCTCTTGGGTATTCTCATCTCATCCTCTAAAAAAGAACTCATTTCCAAGAATGCAGGCGGAATTGCAGTGACAGGTTTAAAAGATGCCAAGGGGAGGGACGAAGATCCATTGGAAAATGTAACCTTACTCAAAGGGGTTCCTGTGAAAATGGGTAAATACGTGGTCACGTATTACGGTGATTCTACAGTTGAACGTTCCGATAAGGTCTTTTTCAATATTCGATTCATTGAAGTGGATGAAAATGATTCCATAAAGGATGCTTTTACTATAATGCCCAATGCATTTCTGGTAAAAAGTGAAAATAATTCACAGCTTTCATCGAATCCCGGTTCGCGCCACTATGTGTCAGAAGATATTTTCGTTTACATCACATCATGGCTGAATCCTGACAGCATAAAGGATACAACCACCACTCGGTTTACGGCCATTCAGGAAGGCGACACTGTATTTTATTCTAAAGGGTTTATCGTGATCAATAAAATGCTGCAGGCGAATAAAAACGACAACAAAGATCTTCCGATGGTAGACAGTGCCTGGGTTTCAGAAGTGACCGTGGAATCAACTGAAGGATACACCTATAAACAAAGCCCCGCCTTAATGGTTAGGGGAGGTGTTGCAATTCTCAAGAATGATACCATCATGGAGCAACGTTTGGTGCTCTCCATGCGCAAGGATCCTGCTTCAGGAAAAGTTCAACTGGGTATTCGTGAACCAGATGCAATGGTACGCTACATCACGCTGAAGGCCTATCGTTTTCCATGGATCAATGTGCTTTGGATTGGAACCATTGTCATGGTCCTTGGTTTCATGATCAGTGTGGCGTTTAGGATTCGGAGTAAGCTCTATATGGCTTAGTGGGTTGTAGGTTGTATGTTGTACGTTGTAGGTTGTATGTTGTACGTTGTAGGTTAATTTTGGGTGGTGAGAATTTTAATTTCCATAGTACTTTTTTCTCTGTTGTGCAGTGCGCATGCGCAGCAGTCGCGGTACGGTCCCAACGACACACTGGTGGTCCCTTATCTGGTGTACAACGGGGACACGATGACCTATGCCCAACTGGACATGGTGATGGTCTATGGAAATCTCTCTGGCAAAGACCGTAACGCTCGAAAACAATGGACGCGGCTGCGCAATGCTGTGTATGTGACCTATCCTTATGCAAAGAAAGCAGGGTACATCATCAATGATGTCAATGCTCAGCTGACCCGAATGCAGGATGCACGTGCACGCAAGAAATACCTCAGCTCTCGCGAAAAAGAATTGAAGAAAGAATTTACTGAACCGCTGACGGCGCTATCGGTTTATCAAGGCAAAGTGTTGATGAAGCTCATCAATCGAGAAACGAGCAACAATTGTTACACGATCATCAAAGAATACCGCGGTGGTTTTTCGGCACGGTTCTGGCAGACTCTTGCCTGGATATTCGGCAGCAGTTTGAAACAGGAGTATGATCCCAATGGTGAAGATGCAGAAATGGAAGCCATTGTTCAGGAAGTCGCCCGCATGTATGGCCATGCAGAGTAATGCGTATATTCGCCGCGAAATCTTATCATGAAACTTGACGTTTTGGCTTTTGGGGTGCACCCCGATGATGTGGAACTCAGTTGTGCCGGCACGCTGATCAACGAGATCAGAAAAGGAAGGCGTGCAGGGGTGATCGACCTTACTGCGGGTGAATTGGGAACACGCGGAACCGCAGAAACCCGCACCACGGAAGCGGCAAAGGCTGCTGAAATCATGGGGTTGTCCATTCGCGAAAACCTAGGCATGCGGGATGGATTTTTTCAAAACGACGAAGCACACCAATTGCAGGTGATTCGCGCCATTCGCACCTACCAGCCTGAAATTATTTTAGCCAATATTTTGGAAGACCGTCACCCCGACCACGGTCGCGCTGGCAAACTGGTCCGTGATGCCGCTTTTCTCTCGGGACTCACAAAAATCGAAACGGTCGATACCCAAGGTGTTGTCCAGCAGCGCTGGCGACCCAAAATGGTCTTGCATTATATCCAAGATCGCTTGCATGAGCCGAATCTGGTGATCGATATCAGCGATGCATTTGAACAGCGCATGGAAGCAGTCAAGGCCTATGCCACGCAATTCCATGTGGCCCCTGATTCTGCCGCAGGAACCCAGACCTATATCTCTACTCCAGATTTTATGGAGGCACTGGTTTCGCGTTGGCGACTCATGGGCAAGCGCATCGGTGTGAAGTACGCAGAAGGATTTGTCGCCGAGAAATCCATCGGACTCCGATCGTTGAACGATCTCATCTTGATTGAAACCTAACTCATCATTTATACACCAAGCCATGTCGCGTATCAAAACCGGACTCGTTCAAATGAGTTGTACTGCCGATGGAAAGTCCAATATGGACAAAGCCATTGCGGGTGTTCGTGAAGCTGCAGCAAAAGGAGCACAAATCGTTTGCCTGCAAGAACTGTTTACCTCTCTTTATTTCTGTGATGTGGAGGACTATGAGCACTTTAAATTAGCGGAATCCATTCCGGGTCCTTCTACGGATCAATTATCAGTGCTTGCAAAAGAACTAGAAGTAGTGATCATTGCTTCACTCTTTGAAAAACGCGCACAGGGCATTTATCACAATACCACAGCAGTGCTGGACGCTGATGGATCCTATCTGGGCAAGTACAGAAAAATGCATATTCCGGATGATCCGGCGTACTATGAAAAATTTTATTTCACTCCGGGTGATCTGGGGTATAAAGTCTTCAAGACCCGCTTTGCTACCATTGGGGTGTTGATTTGTTGGGATCAGTGGTACCCGGAGGCGGCACGCATTACCTCGCTGATGGGGGCGGAGATACTCTTTTATCCTGCCGCCATTGGCTGGGCTACTTCACAGGATGCGGCAACCAACGATGAGCAATACGCAGCTTGGCAAACCATACAGCGCAGCCATGCTGTCGCCAACGGCGTACATGTGGTCAGTGTGAATCGGGTGGGACTGGAACAAAATGGCGCCATGAAATTCTGGGGCGGCTCGTTTGTTGCCAACCCGTTTGGCCGACTGCTTGCGCTTGCCTCCCACGATAACGAAGAAGTGATGGTGGTGGAACTTGATCTTTCCAAGATGGATAGCTACCGCACCCATTGGCCCTTTATGCGCGATCGCCGCATTGATTCCTATCACGAGATAACCAAGCGTTTCATCGATTGATCATGGTGCAACCCACTCCCCGTTCATTGGGCTATTATTTTCCTGCAGAATTTGCTCCTCATGCATCTACCTGGTTGAGCTGGCCGCATAAAGAAGCTTCCTGGCCGGGTAAAATAGCATCTATCTTTCCATCATATGTCGCGTTCATTCGTGCGCTTGCTCGCTTTGAAGACGTGAACATCAATGTAGTGGATGCCACTATGCAGCAGCACGCAATGGAGCTGTTGCAAGCAGGAGGTGCAGATGGTTCTCGGATTCATTTCCACCTGCATCCCACCAATGATGCCTGGTGCCGCGATCACGGTCCCGCGTTTCTGCTCAACCGCAACGACCCATCCAAAAAAGCGGTGGTCGACTGGAACTATAATGCCTGGGGCAATAAATATCCTCCTTATGACCTCGATGATGTAATTCCTACCCGCATCGCTGAAAAAATGGGCTTGCCTGTTTTTTACCCCGGCATCATCATGGAAGGAGGTTCGGTTGATTTCAACGGTGAAGGAACCGTGATGACTTCTACCGCCTGTTTGCTCAATCCCAACCGCAATCCGCATCTCAATCAACAACAGATTGAACAGTACCTGATGGATTACTATGGACAAGATCAGGTACTCTGGGTGGATGAAGGAATCATCGGTGATGATACCGATGGGCACATCGACGATACCGTACGCTTCATCAATGCCGATACCGTAGTTACAGTCATTGAAGAAAATAAAGCAGATGAAAATTACGCACTGCTGCAGCACAACCTTCGTCAGTTATCCGCCATGCGCTTGCTGAATGGAAAACAATTGAACATTATTGAACTGCCCATGCCGGATCCGGTGATCTGGGAGGGACAAGCCTTGCCCGCATCCTACGCCAATTTTTACATTGCCAATCAGCAAGTAATTGTGCCTACTTATCGAAGCAAGAAAGATCAACAAGTCCTGGACATTTTACAGAACTGTTTTTCGGATCGGGAAATGGTGGGCATTGATTCTACGGATATTATTTGGGGACTCGGAAGCTTTCACTGCCTCAGTCAACAAGAACCCGCCACCTAACCCACAACCCGCCGCTAGCACACCTATACAACATACAACGTACAACATACAACCTTTTTTTATATCTCATGCTTCTTATCACTCGAAATATTGTGCACATCCCAGGTGATGGATTTTTTGAAAGGGAATTTGCGCTCGGGACAATCTTTTTTCTGACAAATGCGGCAGGAGAAATCCATGCATCCGTCGGCATGCACAAATAATTCTACGCTCTCTCCAAATTCATTTTTTGCTATCGCTGAAAATTCATCAATTTCTGTATGGACTTGGTGCACATTCAGGAACCAGGGAACGGTGAGGTGACAATCTACATGAATCACCGTTCCGAATTTGATGATGCGCAGGTTGTGAAGATCGACCCAGTTTTCTCGTCGACTCTGATTCATGCGCTGCACCAGTTTCTCCAACAGTTCATGATCGGCTTCGTCCATGATTCCGGCAAGTGAACTGCGTACAATTGTATAACCGGTGTAAATGATGAAGAAGGCAAAGGCAATGGCTACCAGGCTATCCATCCAAATCCAATTGGTGAAATAGATCAGTGCCATGCCGGCAATGATGCCCAGGGTCGAGTAGGTGTCGCTTTGTAAATGCTTTCCCGATGCAATCAAGGCGAGAGAATTGTTTCGGTTGCCCGTGCGGATGGCATACCACCCTGTGGCGTAGTTGACGATGGCCGTAAAGGCAATGATCGCCATACCCGTATCGAGTTGCTGGATGATATGTGGGTGAATCAGGTTGTCGATGGCTTCGTAGATGATGATCAGTCCCGCAATGGCTACCAGACTTCCTTCCACCGCTGCTGAAACAAATTCCGCCTTTCCGTGTCCATATGGGTGTTCTTTATCGCGGGGTTGATAGGCGATGTATAGGCTATAGAGGCTGATGAATCCGGCCACCACGTTGACGGTACTTTCGAGGGCATCGGTGAGCACAGCTACCGATTGGGTGAGCCACCAGGCGGCGATTTTGAATAGGAACAGAAAGACGGCTACCGTAGCGACGATCTTCTGCATTCTGTAATTGAGGTCGGCTTGGGTGGGTCTCATGGATGGAATTGTCTGTGAAAGTAGAGATTTGTCCTTTTATACCGAAATTTGCATCAAACTTGCCGTATGGATTTTACACTATCAGAAGAACAGCGGATGATTCAGCAAGCTGCACGTGATTTTGCGCAACAATCCTGCTTGCCTGGAGTAATCGATCGCGATGAACAACAAAAGTTTCCTCACGAGCAGGCCTTGCAATTGGCAGAGCTGGGATTCATGGGCATGATGGTCGATCCTGAATTTGGAGGAGCCGGATTGGACACCGTAAGTTATGTCTTGGCAATTGAAGAGATCAGCAAAGTGGATGCCAGCACAGGCGTGTGCATGAGTGTGAACAATAGTTTGGTATGCTGGGGACTGGAAAAATATGGTACTGAGGAACAAAAACGCAAGTATCTCACGCCACTGGCTCAGGGGCGCAAAGACGGCGCCTTGTACCTTGGAGCGTTCTTGCTCAGCGAGCCGGAGGCCGGGTCGGATGCGACTTCTCAACGGACAACGGTTGAGGACAAAGGAGATCATTTTTTACTCAATGGCATTAAAAACTGGATTACCAATGGATCCTCTGCCTCGGTATACCTGGTGATGGCGCAAGGAGATCCTGCAAATGGTCACAAAGGAATCAACACATTGATTGTTGAAAAAAACTGGCCCGGTGTGAGCGTTGGGGCAAAAGAAAACAAAATGGGCATTCGCGCCAGCGATACCCACAGCATATCGTTCACGGATGTGAAAGTCCCCAAAGAAAATTTAATCGCCGATCCTGGATTTGGATTTCAGTTTGCCATGAAAACACTTGATGGCGGTCGCATCGGCATTGCAGCACAGGCTCTTGGAATTGCCGGTGGAGCATACGAACGTTCGGTGACCTATGCCAAAGAACGCAAGGCATTTGGAAAAGAGATTGCGCATCATCAGGCGATTCAATTTAAACTGGCCGATATGGCAACCCGCATAGAGGCAGCGAGGATGCTTTGTTATAAAGCAGCTTGGGAAAAAGATCAGGAGATGGATTATTCCACTTCCGCTGCAATGGCTAAGGTCTACGCTTCTGAAACAGCGATGTGGGTGAGTACACAGGCTGTGCAGGTCCACGGTGGATACGGATACGTAAAAGAGTTCCACGTAGAACGGATGATGCGGGATGCAAAGATCACAGAGATTTATGAAGGAACCAGTGAGGTCCAACGTATGGTGATTGGAAGAAAAGTGATTGGTAAATAATTGCAGATGGCTGTCGACACCCTTGCTTATCACCGCATCTGTGCTGAATTGACCGCGCGCAACGTTGCACTGGTCGCGGTTTCCAAAACCAAGCCTGTTGATGACATCCGAGCATTGTATGAATTGGGACAGCGCGATTTTGGTGAAAACTATGTACAGGAACTGGTGCAGAAACAAGCAGAATTACCGGCGGATATTCGTTGGCATTTCATCGGCCATTTGCAATCCAATAAAATAAAATACATCGCGCCGTTTGTTCATTTGATTCACGGAATTGATTCGCAGAAATTATTGAAGGCTGTCGACAAAGAAGGACGAAAACTAAATCGAAAAATTGGTTGTCTTTTGCAGGTGCACATTGCACAGGAAGAAACAAAATTTGGATTGAACCGCGATGAAGTCGACCTACTCACCCATGCGTATTTCAATCAATCAGCATACGAAGGGGTAGTGGTGAAAGGCCTCATGGGAATGGCATCGTTTACCGATGACACGGTACAGATTGCCCGTGAAATGAGTACCCTGAAATCTGTCTTTGATGAAATCCGCTCCAGCTATCCATCACATGCCCACCAGTTTGATACGCTTTCGATGGGAATGAGCGGCGATTATCCAATTGCCATTGAAAAGGGAAGTACACTGGTGCGTATCGGCAGCCTCCTCTTCGGCACCCGCTCCTAACCCGCCACTCCTACAACATACAACTTACAACCTCTTCTTATAATCAAAAACAATATTACAAAACGCCTTTACCCCCACATCCAGCATGCTGTCATCGATGTAAAAATCAGGTGTATGGTGGGGTGCTGCTTTTGAAGGATCTGTTCCTTTTGGCATGCCGCCTAAGTTAAAAAAGAAACTGGGTGCACGTTCACCAAAGAACGAAAAGTCCTCCGCTCCGGTTGTCCACCTGCCCATTGAAACGCGGTCTTTACCGGCAGCTTTTTCCAGTGAAGGGACCATGGCTGCCACCAATGCCGGGTCGTTATAGGTGACCAGTGTTTTGGTATCGATGTTGACTTCAACCTGTGCGCCCCAGGCTTCTGCTACATTCTGAGCCACCTGGCGAATTTTGGCATGCACATCTTTTTGCATTTTACTGTCGAGGGTGCGAATAGTACCCTCCAGCTCTGCTTCCTCTGGAATGATGTTGGCCCGCACACCGCTGTGGAACTTGCCGACCGTTATGACGACGGGCGCGACGGTCAGGTCTTGTTGTCGACTCACAATGGTTTGCAGGTTGTTGATGATTTGAGTACCCACCACAATCGGATCGATTCCGGTCCACGGAGTTGAACCGTGCGTTTGCTTGCCTTTGACTTTTATGGTAAACCAATCAGACGAAGCCATCATCGATCCGCTGATGTATTTGATTTGCCCAATCTCCAATCCCGATGCGATGTGTAACCCAAATACGGCATCCACTTTTGGATTGTCCATTGCTCCTTCTTTGATCATGAGTGGAGCGCCGCCTTCTTCATTGGCAGGTGGACCTTCTTCGGCGGGTTGAAAAAAGAATTTTACAGTCCCGGCAATATCTTTTTTCATGGATGCAAGAACTTCTGCAGCGCCCATCAAAATGGAAGTATGCGTATCGTGGCCGCAGGCATGCATGACGGAAACCGTGTTGCCTTGGTAGTCAGCGGTAACCGTTGATTTATAAGGAACATCGACGCGCTCTTTTACAGGGAGTGCATCGATATCGGCTCTTAGGGCAATAACGGGACCGGGTTTACCTCCTCTTAAAATTCCCACCACAGCCGTTTTGGCCATTTTTTGTACCTCAATGCCCAGTCGCGACAAATGGGCTGCAATGTATTCCTGCGTTTTGAATTCACGGTTGCCCAATTCTGGGTTCTGGTGAATGTGCCTTCGCCATTCAATGAGTTTTGCGGACAGGGCGGTCGATTTTGCATCGATGACCGACTCATACCCGTTTTGTGCATGAACCAGAGAGGCAGTCGACAACAGCAAAAGCAGGGAAAAGAAGCGCATATTGTTGGGTTTAGGGACTCAATTTAAGGAATTTGAGCGTTCTGTTTTCGTAACTTTGCACCCTTTCCGATAAATACAGTTCAATGATCAGTGCACGCAACATCACGCTGGCTTTTGGCAAACGGGTTCTGTTTGACGAAGTCAACATCAATTTCACCAAAGGCAACTGCTACGGTATCATCGGTGCCAACGGTGCTGGCAAGAGTACATTCTTAAAAATCCTCAGTGGAGAAATTGAGCCCAACAAAGGTTCGGTGGACATCACACCGGGCGAACGGATGGCGGTCTTGAACCAGAACCAATTTCAGTTTGATGAGCAGACCGTTCTAAATACCGTACTCATGGGCCATAAGAAAATGTGGTCGGTCGCGCAAGAGCGGGAACAGATTTATGCTAAGGCCGATTTCAGTGAAGAAGACGGAATACGCGCAGGGGAACTGGAAGCAGAATTTGGAGAAATGGGCGGCTACACGGCCGAGAGCGATGCGGCGACGTTGTTGAGCGACCTTGGAGTTACGGAGGCGTATCATGCAACCCTCATGAAGGACATGCCTTCCAACATGAAGGTGCGGGTGCTGTTGGCGCAGGCGTTGTTTGGAAATCCAGATATTTTGTTGTTGGACGAGCCGACCAACGGGTTGGATATTGAGACAATTGGATGGCTGGAAAACTTTTTAGCTGATTATGAGAATATCGTTCTGGTCGTGAGTCACGATCGGCACTTTCTGGACGCCGTGTGCACGCATGTGGCGGATGTGGACCGTCAGAAAATCAAAACCTTCACCGGTAACTATACATTCTGGTATGAGTCGTCGCAGTTAATGGCCCGACAACTCAGTGATAAAAATAAAAAGATCGAAGAAAAGCGACTGGCGTTGTTGGATTTCATTGCGCGGTTTAGTGCGAATGCATCGAAGTCGCGACAAGCAACGGCCCGCAAAAAAGCGTTGGAAAAACTGACCATCGAAGAGATCGAACCCTCCAATCGCAAATATCCCGGTATTATTTTTCAACCCTTGCGGGAAGTCGGCAATCAAATATTGTCCGTTGAAAATTTATCCAAGTCGGTCGACGGCCGAAGGCTCTTCGACAAGGTTACTTTCTCGGTGAGCAAAGGCGATAAGATTGCATTTGTGAGCCGTGATCCATTGGCGATCACTGCTTTTTTTGAAATCATCAACGGCGAACTGCACGCCGATGCTGGAAAACTTGAGTGGGGGACCACCATCACCACATCGTACTTGCCTGTAGAAAACTCGCAGTACTTCAAAGAAGACCTAGCGTTGCTCGATTGGCTCCGTCAATTTGTGCCCCCGCACGTCACCGATGCCGACGAACCGTTCTTGCGTGGATTTTTGGGAAAAATGCTCTTCAGTGGGGATGATATTCTAAAAAAAACAAAAGTGCTGAGCGGGGGAGAGAAAGTCAGGTGCATGGTGAGCCGCATGATGCTGCAGAATCCCAATCTGATTACGCTTGATCAACCAACCAATCACCTGGACCTGGAAAGTATTCAGAGTTTCAACGAAGGCTGCATCAGTTTTCCTGGGGTTGTTTTGCTTACTTCACACGATCATACGTTCATGCAAACCGTGGCCAATCGCATTATTGAGCTAACGCCCAAGGGATCGATTGACCGACTGATGAGTTTTGATGAATACATGGAAGACAAGCGCGTATTGAGTCTACGCGAAGAACTCTATTCCTAATACTGCGGTTATTGACGGTGTTCGCCAAACACTTTTCTCAGCGCATGCGAGATCTCTCCTAACGTACAGTAATGTTTAACGGCTGATAATACGACTGGCATCAGGTTGGTGCCATCTTTTGCAGCAGTTACAATATCTGCAAGACACCGTTCAGCCGCCTGTGCATCGCGTTTCGCTTTGAGTCGGCTGATCTTTTCAGTTTGCGCACGCCGAATCTCATCGGAGATTTTGAATTGGACAGGAGGCAGGGGGTCGGTCGACTGAAAACGGTTCATGCCGACAATGATCTTTTTTTCTGTTTCAATATCGCGCTGGTACTGATAAGCACTTTGTGCAATTTGCTCTTGCATGAATCCTTTTTCAATGGCTTTCACGCTTCCGCCCATTGCATCAATCACCTGCATGATCTTTCGGGTTTCTTCTTCCATCGAGCACGTGAGGGATTCTACATAGTAGGATCCGCCCAGTGGATCGGCTGTATCGGCTGCTCCACTTTCGAACGCAATGATTTGCTGCGTCCGCAAGGCAACCTGAGCAGCTTCTTCTGTAGGAAGATTCAAGGCTTCATCGTACCCATTGGTGTGCAGCGATTGTGTTCCGCCCAGCACAGCCGAGAGTGCCTGAATGGTGACACGCGCAATGTTGTTGAGCGGCTGTTGTTGAGTGAGGGTGCTGCCTCCGGTTTGCGCATGGAACCGAAGCATTGTTGCTTTGGGGTCAGTGGCACCCAACTCTTCCATGATGCTGCACCATAGCTTACGTGCGGCACGGAATTTGGCGACTTCTGCAAAGAGGTCGTTGTGGGCATTGAAAAAGAAGGAGAGCCGTTTGCCCAATGTATTGATCTCCATTCCCTTTTCCAATGCAGCTTTCACATACGCTTTGCCATTACTAAGTGTAAAAGCGATTTCCTGTGCTGCAGTGCTCCCGGCTTCCCGGATATGGTACCCGGAGATGGAAATGGTATTCCATTTCGGCATCTCTTTGCTGCACCACTCGAATATATCGGTAATGATGCGCATGGAAGCCTGTGGCGGATAGATATAGGTGCCGCGTGCAGCATATTCTTTGAGGATGTCGTTTTGAATGGTTCCGTTGAGTGCAGCAATGGACGCGCCCTTTTTCTTGGCGACTGCTGCATAAAGGGCCAGTAGAATGAAACCTGTTGCATTGATCGTCATCGATGTTGAAACTTTTTCAAGATCAATACCATCAAAGAGCAGTTCCATGTCTTCGATGCTGTCGATGGCAACGCCGACTTTTCCGACTTCCCCCTCAGCCAAAGGGTCGTCGCTGTCGTATCCGATTTGAGTCGGCAAATCAAATGCAACACTCAATCCAGTCACCCCATGATCCAGCAAGAAGCGATAGCGCTTGTTGCTTTCTTCCGCAGTAGAAAACCCGGCATATTGACGCATGGTCCAGTGCTTTCCCCGGTACATGTCCTCCTGTATCCCCCGGGTATACGGTGGAGTACCCGGAGCAGGCTCCGCAGCCGGAAGGTCGTGTGGACCATAGACTTTTTTTATTTCAATGCCGGAGTCGTTTTTCATGCATTAAAGTTGAGCATGGGTCTGTTTGGCTTCTTTTTTGATGGCCTCCAACACCATTGGCTGCAAGGAGGCATTGGCATCGGCGTGCAAAAATGCTTTCCATGCGTCTTCCCAAGCGGAACCCATAGCCGTTTCCGGGAGGGTTTTATTCAGTTGTTCAATGATGAACAGTTGCTGGTCCTTGAGGTCGCAGACCGACTGCCAAAGTTCTTCGGAAACGTAGATCTGCTGCGTGATGACGTGCTCAAATTCAGATGAAATGGCTGCAGCGTATACGGCAGCCAGCTGTTTGGCCGTCAGCGTACCTGCTGGGAGACGCTCTGAAAGAGCCGGAAACCCCATGCGCTGAACCAGCGTGAGGAGTCGCTCATACGCCTGCATTTTCAGTTGAGATGGCACGATGGACATGTTCTTCAAAGGTACAACGGGACTCTTGAACTTGATTTTCCCATTTGTCATTAATTTTGCAGCATGGAAACTACAACGGCAGCGCCTATTCGTATAACGGAAACAGCCCTGGAAGAGTTAAAGCGGTTCATCACGGAACATGCCGTGGAAGGCAAAATGCTGCGCATTGGAGTCAAAGGAGGCGGGTGCTCGGGACTCAGTTATATCCTGGAAATGGATGAGCAGAAAGAACGCGATGAAGTCCATAGCCTCGAAGGCATTTCTTGTCTCATCGATCCAGCCCATGCGTTGTATCTGTTCGGAATGGAAATCGATTGGAAGAAAGGATTGGACGCACGAGGTTTTGTGTTCAACAATCCCAACGCGTCCTCCACTTGCGGATGCGGCAGTTCATTTGCGGTATAAAAAAAACGCAGGCGATTGGCCTGCGTTTTGGGAGCTATTCATCAGAGCCTACTTTTTCTTTTTCTCCGTATCGGCGGCACCCAGGGGTTTGTCCTTGGCCACATCCACGAGCACCGGTGATGCCACAAAGATGGTAGAGTAAGAACCCGAGATCACACCCACCAACATGGCAAAGGCAAATCCCCGGGTTACCTCACCACCAAAGATGAAGAGGATCAAGAGCGTTAGGAATACCGTGACAGAAGTCATGATGGTACGGCTAAGGGTATCGTTGATGGCGCGATTGATGATTTCATTTTTAGATGCGCCTTTGAGTTTTGTACTGTACTCACGGATACGATCGAATACAATTACTGTATCGTTCATTGAGAAACCGATTACCGTCAGAATCGCTGCGATGAAGTGTTGATCGATTTCAAGCGGGAAGGGAACCACGCCTCTGAGGAATGAGAATACCGCGAGCGTAACAAACACGTCGTGCAGTGTTGCGATGATTGTACCGATAGAATACCTCCAGTCGCGGAACCTCAGGAAGATATACAGGAAGATCGCGATCACTCCGAGGACAGTCGCCTGCACCGCACCTTTTTTCAGGTCATCTGAAATGGAAGGCTGAACGGTTTGTGAACTTTGTTTATAATCTTTCTTGAAATCAGCAAACGTCAATCCATCAGGAAGCACATCTTTGAGTCCTGCGAAGAGGGCAGCTTCAACGGTAGAGTCCGTAGACTTACTCGCGTTGTCAATCAAATAAGATGTAGTGATGTTCAGCGTTTTCTCATCGCCCACTGTTTTGATGATGGGAGACTCGCCTTCAAATGCTTTGGTGAGCGATGCGCGTATAGCGTTGTTTTCGACCGCCTTTTCAAATGCAATGGTATAGCTTCTTCCTCCTTTGTATTCAACACCCTCATCAAAACCATTGAAATAAGAACCTACACCCAGAATCAATACGATTGCTGAAGTGAAGTAGGCTACTTTTCTGAATTCAATGAATTTGAAGTTGGCATTCTTGAGGAAGCCTTTGCTGAATCCGGTGAAGTATTTGAATTCTTTTTTCTTATTGGTCCAGAAATCAGTGATCAAACGGGAGATCAGGATTCCGCAGAACAAGGAAAGCAGAATGCCCAAAATTTGAGTCGTTGCAAAACCTAGGATAGGTCCCAATCCAAAATAGAAGAGGATGATGGCTGTGATCAAGGTGGTGATGTGTGCGTCCAATACGGGCGCCATGGAAATGCTGTATCCTTGCGCAACTGCCTGCTGATAGCTTCTTCCAAAATTCAATTCATCCTTGATGCGTTCGAAGATCACTACGTTGGTGTCTACTGCCATACCGATGGTCAGTACCAGACCGGCAATACCCGGAGCAGTCAGCGTAGCACCCAATGCACTGAGTACTCCTACTGTAAACAGGAGATTCAGGATCAGGGAAATATTGGCTACCCATCCGCCTGTGTTATAGTAGGCGAGCATGAGCGCGAAAATCACCAGGAATGATATAGCGAACGAAAGGGTACCACCATCGATGGCTTCGGCACCGAGTGTGGGACCAACAACTTGTTCTTGCACGATGAGTGCGGGGGCGGGAAGTTTACCGGATTGAAGAATATTGGCCAGATCCTGCGCTTCTTCAATTGTGAAGTTTCCGCTGATTTCTGAATTGCCCGTTGTGATCGGATTGATGACCGTTGGTGCCGAGTACACCAAGTTATCCAGTACAATCGCAATTGGTTTGCCCACGTTGTTGGTGGTCATTTCACCCCAGGTGCGCTCGCCTTGCTTGGTCATCAGCATTTTGATGGCAGGTCTGCCACGGTCATCGTAGTCCTGAGAAGCTTGCTGTACGCCATCGCCTTCTAGTTTTGCTTTGTCCTGTCCCTCGATGGTTTTCAGTGCATACACCGCAACCACATCGCCCTTCACTCCTTGTTCGTTTGTCTCAGGAATCCCAAAAACAAATCGCACGTTGCCGGGGAATTGTCCGCGTACGCTTTCAATCGCCAGGTATTCGCTCATGAGCGCCGTATCGCGGGTAGAAATGTAACCCAGGTTGGGGGCAAAATTCATTCTGCCTTGCGCATCCTGTTGAGGAGGCACGGGCTGGAAGATGGTGAAAAAAGAACGAGCAGGTGCTTTCGCGGCATCTTTTTTAACCGGTGCAGTTTTCACCAGCTCAGATATAGTTGCTGTTTTGGTTGTGTCGGTGTTGGCTTTGGTTTCGGCGGCTGCAGCGGGTTGTGTGCTGTCGCCAGCAGTTCCTTCATAGTACGCCTGCAAAGCTTTTTCTGCATCAGAGAAAGGTTTGTCCAATTCTCCAATGTTGTACAGTTCCCAGAACTGCAAGTTGGCAGTGGCCTGCAAGTACTTCCGTACACGCTCGGGATCATCTTTTACACCGGGCAATTCCACTGTGATGATGCCCTTGGCTTTATCCAACTGAATATTGGGCTGAGCCACACCGAACTGGTCGATACGCTTTTGCAGGACATTGAAGGTATTGCTGATGGCTCCTTCTGCAGAAGTTTGCAGCTTAGCGATCACATCGTTATCGGTGTCTTCGATCTTGATCCCTCTGCCTCCGCTTCCTGCAAAGAGGGGAGCGAGGCGACCAGCAGGATTCTGGCGCTTGTAGGCTTCAGCAAAGAGGGAGATGAAGTCTTCGTCGCTGGTCTGACGCAGCTGCAGTGCTTCTTTGATGGCACTGTTGAGCGATGGGTCGCGGGGATTGACCGCCAATGATTTGAGCAGTCCCTCCAATTCCACTTCAAGGGTTACACTCATACCGCCTTGCAGGTCCAATCCCAGGTTCAGTTCCTGCTCTTTGGCCTTCTGGTAGCTGATGGCACCGGTGATGCCATAGGTCACCGTGGTCTCACGGGTACTGTCCAACAAGCGCTTGTACCGCTTGTTGAATTCCAGTTCGGAAGTCTCGGTATCTGCCTTAGGAAAGTTTACTTTGACGAAAGCGCCCGCCTTTGTTTCCTGCTTTTCTTCGTGGTTACGAACCACCCAGGTAAAATGAAGCTGATATAGGGAGATCAGGATGAGGGCTACCGCAAAAAAACGAACCAAGCCTTTCAGTTGCATATCGATCTGTTTTCGCTTAAAATATGAAGGGTCCCCGACCGGGTCAGGGCGGGCAAAGATAGGGGATTTTAGGGTCAAATCATATTGGAATTGACCTCGGTTTTTTTACCTTTGCGGCAAATAAAAACAGCCATGAAACTATCGTCGCGCCTCGATCTCTTTGCTGAACCGGAAACGCTGAAAATGGCCAAGCTGGGCCGTGAGTTAAGGGCCAAGGGAATTGATGTGATCGATCTTTCGCTGGGAGAGCCGGATTTTGATACGCCCACGCACATCAAGGATGCCCTGAAAAAGGCCGTTGACGATAACTACAGCCATTATACCCCTGTAGCGGGATACCCCGATTTGAGGGAAGCCGCATGTTCTAAGTTGAAACGCGACAACAACCTCGAGTATAAACCTGAAAACATTCTGGTGTCCACGGGTGCCAAACAAAGTTTGGCCAATGTGGTCATGGCCATTGTCGACAAAGGCGATGAGGTAATCATTCCCACCCCTTACTGGGTGACCTATTCTGAAATTGTGAAGCTGGCTGAAGGCAAGGTTACCCTGGTGCGCACCTCCATTGAAAATAAGTATAAGATCACGGCTGCAGAATTGGAACAGGTGATCAATGCAAACACGCGACTCTTCATGTTTTCTTCTCCGTGTAATCCAAGCGGTGCAGTCTATTCGAAAGAAGAATTGTCGGCCCTTGCTGAAGTCTTTAGAAAACATCCACAGGTCTACATCCTCTCTGATGAAATTTACGAGTACATCAATTTTGTGGGCAAGCACGAGAGCATCGCTCAGTTTGAGGACCTCAAAGATCGCATCATCATCATCAACGGATTGAGCAAGGGGTATGCCATGACCGGTTATCGGTTGGGATACATTGCTGCGCATCCCGATGTGGTCAAGGCGTGTGAAAAATTACAGGGACAATACACCAGCGGCACCAACGCTGTAACGCAACGCGGAGCCATCGTGGCGCTGACGGGCGATATGGCACCCAGTGTAGAAATGAACAAAGAATTTGGGCGCAGACGCGAGCGCATGCTGCAGTTAATCAAGGCCATACCGGGAATCCACATTGCTGAACCGGATGGAGCATTCTATGTGTTTCCGGTTGTTACAGCCTATTTTGGAAAAAAGAATGGCGAGGAAAAAATCAAAGATGCCGATGATCTTTGCATGTATTTGCTGAACACTGCGCATGTGTCCACCGTTACGGGTCGTGCTTTCGGAGAACCTACCTGCATCCGCATTTCATTTGCCAACAGCATGGAAAAGATTGAAGCGGCCATGGACCGCATCAGCAAAGCACTCGCTGCACTTCAGTAAGCTTACCAGGCTATACCGTAGTCTTCGCCGTGATTGCTGGATCCTCCCCAGAGCGACCCGTGTTTCCAGTCGAAATAAATGGCATTGATGGGACCCGAAGTCCGATCATCAAACGAAAGCGTATATCCCATTGCTTTCAATGCAGTGCGAATCGATTCCGGAGTTTTATCGTGCAACAAAATACTGCCTGCTCGAGGTTGACGATCCGATGTTTTTGTCCCGCCAAGGGATAACCACAGTTGATTGGTGTTGATGTTGGCCGCTTCGGTTGCCTGTTGCGCCGTCATGTTGAACTCCACCATGTTCAGGAAAAACTGGAGCAGGTTTTGATCCTGGGTATCGCCTCCTTGCACAGCGAATGCCAAAAATGGCTTGCCGTCTTTCATTGCAAGACTTGGGGTAAGGGTGACACGGGGACGCTTACCGGGCGCTACAACATTGAACGGGTTCAGGCTGGAGTCCAATACAAAACTTTGCATGCGCTGGCTCATGCCCACGCCGGTTTTACCCGCGATGCAGGCCGGTATCCATCCACCGCTGGGTGTAATGGAAACCACCCATTCTTCTTTGTCCGCAGCCTCCACAGAAGTCGTTCCCGCCCAAAGCCGCTCGTAATACGCTTCGTCCAATAGTGCCAATCCACCGGTATCGTGAGTGGGAGCAAAATTTCGCTCACTGCTTTCAAATCCACTGAATCCTCTTGCCTTGAGTAAAGCCGTGTAGGGATTTGAATCTCCTTGAAAGGGATAAGGATCACCGGGACCAATATTCGGATCATTTTTTCCCTTGTTGATGTGTGCGGCGCGTTGCTTTGCGTATTCTTTGCTGAGCAATCCCTTCATGGGTTCTGCAGGAGGGAAATACGGGTCGCCATAATAAAAATCGCGATCGGCAAACGCCATACTCATCGCCTGATACACGGTGTGGATGTAGGATGTGCTGTTGTAGCCCATGGACTTGAGATCCACATTCTCTAAAATGTTCAGGGCTTGCAACATGGCGGGACCTTGGGTCCATTGCTGCATTTTATAGACATCAATTCCTTTATACGTGATGTGCGTGGGCTGCTCGACCAATGGTTTCCAGTTGGCCAGGTCCTCCAGGGTGAAAAGTCCCCCTTGCTCTTTACTGCCCCGCACCAATTCCTGTGCGATATCCCCTTTATAGAAACGATCGTATGCCGCCATGATCGCCGCTTTGCGTGTGGCTCCTTTTTTTAGGGCCTGTTGCTCGGCATCTACCATTTTTTGAAGAGTATTCAATAAATCGGACTGCACAAAAATTTCTCCGGCTTCAGGAGCTTCTCTCTTTTCGCCAAGGTGTGGAAGGAACACCGCTTTGCTGTAGGGCCATTCTTTGATCCGATTTTTTTGACGCTCGATGCTGTTTGCAGTTTGAGCGTCTATTGGATAACCGGCTGCGAGTTCCATGGCAGGCGACAATACCTCTTTCAAACTTTTTGTCCCGTATTCCGCCAGCATGTAACAGAGTCCGCCAGGCGTTCCAGGAGTAGTGGCAGCGAGTGGACCGTATTCGGGAGGAAAATTGTATCCCTTGCTTTTAAAAAACTCCGGTGTGGCGCCAGTAGGAGCAACACCCATGGCATTGATGCTGATGACTTGTTTTGTTTTGGGATTATAGAGAATGGTTTGTGTTTCTCCACCCCAGCTCAATACATCCCACATGGTGCAGGTAGCGGCCAGCATCGCACAGGCCGCATCAACTGCATTTCCTCCTTTGTTGAAGAGGGTTGCTCCGGCAGTTGCAGCAAGCGGTTTACCGGTGATGGCCATCCAGTGTTTGCCGTGCAGCGGCGGCTTCTGTGTTTGCTGTGCGTTAACGGTGGTTGCTGCAAGTAAACAGGCTAGTGCAAAAATCTTTTTCATATTATCCTTTATAAACTTTTCCTTTTTTCATGACGAAATCCACCTTCTGCAAGAGGTTGATGTACTTGATGGCATCTCCCTTGACTGCAATGATGTCGGCTTGCTTGCCTTCCGTGATGGTACCCACTTTCTGATCAACACCCATGAACACCGATGGCCAGTAGGTTGCGGACTTGATGGCTTGAATTGGATCCACGCCAAACACGCGCACCCATACGTCCAGCTCATTCCAGGTGCTCTGTGAATGGAACTTCATGGGTATTCCACTGTCGGTGCCAATCAACAACACGACACCTGCTTTTTGCAGTTGGCGGAATTTGGTTTCCAGTGTGGGTTTTCGAATCGGAGTGAGTTGGAAGTAGGAAAGTCGACCTGGATGCTGCAACGAACTCCGAATGTCTTTGATCACAGAATCCGGTAAGCCCAGGTGCCAGGATGGGTCATCGATTTTTTCCGGATTGTCGCGCACATCTTCATAATTGTATAATCCTTCAATGGTTGGTGTCCAGAACAAGGGACCCTTGCTCATTTGCGCAGTTCGTTCTGCAATGGATTTGATGATGTCATCCGGATAAGCCGGAGCCGAACTCAGTCCCGTGTGTTCAAAATTATCAACACCTGCTTCCAGTCCAATGCGGATTTCATTGGGACGATGCGAGTGTCCCACGACTTTTAATTTGTGTTTGTGTGCTTCATTCACAATGGCAAACACTTCCTCACGGGTCATTTCATCCTGATCAATCAGCTTGATGCAGTCCACTCCCGCCTTTGCCAGGAGCTGAACTTTTTCGCGTGCATCTTTTTCACCGTATACACCCCAGCGGAATTGTTCCGTACCGGGATAGGGGCGGTGTTGAAGAAAAGGTCCGCTCACGTACATGGTCGCACCGGGAATTTCTCCGCGGTTGATGGCATCGCGCACCCAGATGCTTTCTTCCAGAGGTCCACCCAAATCCCGTGCACTGGTCACACCAGCCATCAACAATTGATGGGCAGATGCCGGCATGATGATTTTTTGAAAAAGCGGAGGATATTTTTTATCCCAATAAGGGTAATCGGCATGACCGTTGATCATCATATGCACGTGCATGTCCCACAAGCCGGGCATCACCGTCATCCCTTCTGTGGAGATGATCTGGATTCCTTTAGGAATATCCAGTTCTCCAACGCGTCCTACTTTTTCAATGGTTTCGCCATTGATCAGCACCACGCTGTTCTGTATGGGTTTTCCGCCATATCCATCCACCAGTGTTCCTCCTACCAATGCTTTGCGCTGTGCGGGCAGGGAGAGTGCAATCAGCAGGAAGATCTGCAGAGAAATCGTTTTCATGAATTCTGTTTTATTATAGTCATTCAATTTAGTCATTTTTAGAATCCATGCGTATATTTGAAAGGATCAAGTTGTATTCATGAATATCCGCTTTGCCATTGGACAAAAAGAGGCCAACGCGCTGGACACGCAGGGTTTGCGTGACCGGTTTTTGGTCGACGGTTTATTTCAAAATGACCGTATGAGCCTGGTCTATTCTCACCACGACCGGATGATTGTCGGTGGTTGCCAGCCCATCAAAAAAAAGATTGCCCTCGAACCCCCTGCTGAACTCCGTGCAGCATATTTTTTAGAGCGCCGTGAACTCGGCATCATCAATATCGGCGGAAAAGCTGAAGTCGAGGCCGATGGCAAAAAGTATTCCCTGAATAAACTGGAATGCCTCTATCTGGGCAAAGGGGTAAAGAAGGTAGTGTTTGCTTCTGCGGATTCTAAAAAGCCTGCAAAGTTGTATGTGTTGTCTGCTCCGGCGCATCACAGTTATCCCGCGGTCAAGTATACGCGGCAGAAAGCAGCTCCTGTTCATTTGGGGGATGCATCCACGTCCAACAAACGCACAGTATATAAATATATTCACCGCGAGGGTATTCAAAGTTGTCAGTTGGTGATGGGACTCACAGTATTGGAAAAAGGAAGCGTGTGGAATTCTGTTCCTCCGCATACGCATACCCGTCGAATGGAAGTGTACCTCTACTTTGATCTGGGTGCAGCCCATCGCGTGTTTCATTTCATGGGCGAGCCACAGGAAACCCGCCACATTGTGATGGCCAATGATGAAGCAGTGATTTCTCCGCCCTGGAGCATGCATTTTGGTTGCGGCACGTCAAACTATTCATTTGTATGGGGAATGGCTGGTGAGAATTTGGATTATACGGATATGGATCCGGCTCTCATTTCTACATTGAAATAAATTATTGATCATGGCAAAAAAAATCGTGACGTTTGGTGAGATCATGCTGAGGCTCTCGCCTCCGGGCTATAACCGTGTTGTGTTGACGGAACGCTTTGATGCCACCTATGGAGGAAGCGAGGCCAATGTGGCAATCTCCTTATCACGATTCGGAAAAGATGTGGCGCACGTCACAAAAGTTCCGGAGCATGCGGTGGGACAAGCCGTGGTGGATCATTTGCGCCGGCACGGTGTGGACACATCCTCTGTGTTGAGAGGCGGAGAGCGTTTGGGCGTTTATTATTTGGAGAATGGCGTGTCCATGAGAAGTCCCCAAGTGATCTATGATCGCAAAGGAGCTGCATTTGCCGAGGCGGCAGTGGATGAATATGATAGTGATGCGATTTTGGCGGATGCCGATTGGTTCCATGTTTCCGGGATCACACCTGCTTTGTCCGACTCGTGTGCAGCACTGACCATGCGGTTCATGGAAGCAGCACGCAAGAGGGGCATCACCACCAGCATTGATTTGAATTACCGTAAAAAATTATGGTCGCGCGAAAAGGCAGTACAGACGTTGATTCCGTTGTGTCGACTGGCGGATGTGTGCATTGGTGCTGATGCATCGTTGCTGTCCAGTCCCATGGACGTAGAACAAGAAGACCCCGCTGCCGTGCAGGTGTTGCTGGCAGCCCTGCACAAAGAATTTGGGTTCCGTTCCATCGTTACTACGGTTCGTGTGAGTCACAGTGCCAGCTATAACGATTGGAGCGCTGTGTGCTACGATGGAAAAACTTTTCATGTGACGCGACAATATTCCATTCGCATTGTAGACCGGGTTGGTGGAGGAGATGGATTTGCAGCTGGGTTGCTGTATGGACTGCATTCGGGATGGAGCCTAGATAAGTCAACCGACTTCGCAACGGCTGCAGGTGCGCTCAAGCATACCATTCCTGGCGACATCAACTTGGTCACTGTAGAAGAAGTCAATGAACTGCTGCAGGGCGATGGAAGCGGGAAAGTTCAACGTTAATCAACGAACATGAAAACAACTCAACAGATCATAGATGCCATTACGGGACAGGGAATGTTGCCTTTGTATTTCCACCCTGATGCGACCACCAGTATAGAAATACTTCGAGCCTTGCATCGGGCCGGTGTGCGTTCTATTGAATATACCAATCGGGGCGCAACGGCACTTTCCAATTTTGAGCAACTGATTGCCATTCGTAATGCAGAAATGCCAGAAGTGATTTTGGGAGTGGGCACCATCAAAAATCTGCAACAGGCCAAAGCGTATCTGTCGGTCGGTGCAGATTTCCTGGTCAGTCCCGGTTACGATGCCGAAGTAGCCGCTTACTGTGTGGAGCGTGATATATTTTTCGGTCCAGGGTGCATGAGTCCCACCGAAATCATGACTGCCGAAAATGCAGGCATCAAATTTGTAAAATTATTTCCCGGCAATATGTTGGGACCGGAATACATGAGCAGCATCCGCGATATTTTTCCGCTCATGGTGTTCATGCCTACCGGTGGAGTGGATACTACCGCTGAAAGCATTACGGCATGGTACTCATCAGGAGTAAAGGCCGTCGGCATGGGAAGCAAATTGGTGAGCAAGTCGCTCATGGAAGCACATGATTATGCGGGTATAGAGGCCATTGCAAAAAAAGTATTGAACATCATCGCCGAGGTCAGAAAATAAAAAATTGATGAAAAGCAGTACCGCTTTTTTATTCCTTGCATGCATTGCGTTTCAACCGGTGATGGCGCAATACCAACCCTTGTACGAACGCATTCCCAATTACATTGACGCACCCAATGAGGAGTCGGAGCAGGTGCAGGGAATTTTGCGCATCTCAAAAGTTTCCATTCCCGGGTATGCTTTTTTTAGCGCAGGAAATGAGGGCATTAAAAAACCCTGTGTCGTGATTTGTCCCGGTGGCGGCTACGGCATACTGGCTGCTCAGCACGAGGGCACCGATGTGGCCAAGTACTTCAACAGCATTGGGGTACATGCCATCGTGCTCAAGTACCGATTGCCATCACCTGGCCATCAGCCCGATCCAAAGATTGCGCCGTTGCAAGATGCACAGCAGGCCATTGCGCTGGTGCGACAACATGCCAAAGAGTGGAATGTGGATCCAAAGAAAGTGGGCATCATGGGATTTTCGGCGGGCGGGCACCTGGCTTCTACGGCTGCAACCCATTTCAATGATAAACAGATTGCAGGTACACGATCGGTGCGTCCCGATTTTCAAATTTTAGTCTATCCGGTGATCACCTTTGGAGAAAAAACGCACAAAGGTTCCCGCAATAATTTATTGAGTGCGGATACTTCTGAAAGATGGATTGAATATTTTTCCAATGAGCTACAGGTGAAAGCGAGCGCTCCCAAAGCCTTTGTGGTGCATGCTGCTGATGATAAAGTGGTACCCGTTGAAAATGCGCGGGCCTATGTAATGGCATTGAAGTTCTATAATGTGGATGTGGATTATTTTGAATTTGAAAAAGGGGGACATGGATTTGGGATGGTGAACAAGATGAGTGCTGTTGATTGGACTGCCCTCATGAAATCCTGGATGGTAAAAGAAGGAATTCTCTAATCCAATCGTTTTACTTTCAAGGCATTCAGCCAAACGCCAGCGATGATCAGTGCTCCGGCAATCAGTTTCCAGATGGTCAGTGATTCGTTCATCAGCAAAATGGCTCCGGCTGTTCCAAACAGAGGTTGAAAATAAATAAAGCTGCCAGTGCGGGATGGTCCCCATTTCATCACGCCCCAGTTCATCAGGATGTTGGCAACCAATGTTCCGGTGATGATGATGTAGAGCAGTGCAAACCAATCGTAACCATTGAATTGTTTCCAGTCGATTGCCGCAAATTCATCACAGGCGATGGGAATGCTGAATGCCGCACCAAAGGCAAAAGCATACCGCAGGATCGTCATGGGGGAGTAGCGCTGTGAAATACGCCGAATGAGCACCAGGTAGGAAGAATAACAGACCGATCCGGCCAGGATGAACAAATCGCCGACCAGAGTTGGTGCATGAGCGGAGGTCGATTGCTTTCGCATGGAGATGAGCAGAACAGCACCTGAGAGTCCCAACACCAATCCTCCAATCCTGTTCCATCCAAATGCTTCTTTCAAAAAGATGGCGGCGAGTATGGAAACGATGATGGGAGTGGACATGATCAGCAGAGAAGCATGAATGGGATTGGTAGCAGCAATCCCTTTGATGGAAAACAATTGATTGCAGGTCATGCCCAGCAGACCGGCAATCATTACGACGCCTAGTTCTTTTCCTCTGATTGTTTCGGTGTTGCGGCTGAACAGAGGGATTGAGAGCAAGACGATGGCGCTGAACAGGAGTCGCGAGAACGTCAGTGCTACCGGCTCCATCAACCGGGGTGAGATGTATTTCACTGCGATGACGTTGGTGCCATAGAAAAAGTTGGCGACTACCAAGGCAGTCGCCAACCACAGAGCTCCTGTTTTTTTTGAGTCAGTATTTGAAGATTTTTCCACCCGCCATTACTTCTTGAGTCTTTTCATCAAACGTCACTTTTTGTCCCTTCTTCGCTGCTGCATTGGCCATGATGGTCGCAATGGAGTGCGTGTATCCCGCTTCAACCGGTGCATTGGGTTGCTTTCTGCTGCGCACGCACTCCATCCAATTGCGCACGTGTGCGGATGTGAGCGGGTCGCCACCTGTATTTGCTGCTGCTTCCACTTTGATGGCTTTATCCGTGAGGTTGAGTTCGGGCAAAAGGAAGGGTTTCATTTTCATCGGCTTTGCGAATCGCTCGGTGAGTCCGCCGCGGGGGGATACTTTATTGGTGATCAGATTCAGTTCGCCGCCCACACCGTAATAAATTTCAGCTGGTGTTTCATCGCCGTTGTGCATGCGCGACATGAAGACGACTTGAAATCCTTTTGAAAGATCGTCAGATGGACCGTACTCAAAGACTGCGGTTGTTGTATCCCAGTTTCTTCTGCCGTCTTTCCATTGGTACACGCCTCCGTTGGCCACCACGCTGCGGGGATGGGAGAGTCCGGTGAACCAGTGCACGGTATCGATTTGATGACTCATCCATTGTCCCGCCATTCCGGAAGAATAAGGCCAGAACAACCGATATTCCAGGTACTTGCGGGGATCGAATTTTTCAAACGGACGGTTCATCAGGTACCGTTTCCAATCGAGGTCCTCTTCTCTGCACTTCGCCACCAGATCAGGTCTGCGCCATCTGCCCGGTTGGTTCACGTTCCAGGTCAGTTCCACCATAGTGATGTCGCCAAACTGCCCCGACTGTATGAATTGCGCAGCAGCATGGTAGTTGGGTCCGGAGCGGCGTTGCGATCCAACCTGAATGATGCGGTCGGATGCTTTGGCGGCTTTCAGTGCTGCGCGGTTGTCTTCCATGGTTTCCGCGAAAGGCTTTTCAACATAGATGTCTTTGTTGGCCTTGAGTGCTTCAATGGTATGCAGGGCATGTTGAAAATCGGCAGTCGAAATAAAAACGGCATCAATGTCTTTCAGTGCATAGAGTTCTTCGTTGTTGCGGCATCCGATGATGTCGTGTCCCATTTTGTTTTTGAGGTGTTCCACGCCTTCTTCGCGCCGCAGTTTCCAGATGTCGGAAACCGCAACGATGTCGAAGTTCAATTCTTTGTAGTGATTCAGGAACGAAGGAAGTTGGGATTGGCGGTGGCGATCGGAAAAGCCAACCACGCCTACGCGTACGCGATCGTTAGCGCCGAGGATGTTGCCGTAGGAGTGAGCGGTGAGTCCCATGCCAGCAAGGGTCAGTCCCGCAGTGGCCTGAGATGTTTTTTTGATGAAGGTTCGACGTTGTAGCATAAAAAAAGTATTGGGGGTTATGGTTGGTTGGAGAGTTCTTTTATTTTGATGCTGCGAAAACTGACCTTGTCGCCATGGTCCTGCAAGAGGATCCTTCCTTTGGCTTGGGTACCGAATTGTGGCCAGGTTGCGAATTTGCTGCGGGCGACCAGTGCAAGGAAGATGGGTCCACCGCGTTGGTATTCGACCATTTTCCAGCCGTTGAGCCAGTGCTCGACTTTGCCGTCGGGGTAAACGACGATCCGTGCGCGGTTCCATTGTCCTACTGGAATGCGATCCCTTCGGGAGGCTTTGGAGTCCAGTCCCGGCGCCGCCGGGATGAGGTCGTACAGCGAAGCCATGGTCCTGTTACCGGCGGCGCCTGCCTTGGCATCGGGGTGCTTGGCATCGTCCAGAATCTGGTATTCCAGTCCAATGACGGCCCTTTTTTCCGGGTACTCCTGCACAAAATATTTCACACCTGAATTTGCAGTATCGGTGATCTTGAATTCAAATTGCAAATCGAAGGCACTGTATTCTTTTTCTGTCACGATATCGCCCACGCGCATAGAGCGTGTGGGGGGTTCGTTGTGCAGGATCAGTTCTCCGTTGCTGATCGACCACCCCTTTGCTGGAAATCCCGCTCCATTCGCTGAACGCCACCCGTTTCCAGTTGCGCCATCCCACAGCAGCGAATAACCAAGTCGTTTTTCTTCTTCGGAGATGGTATTGTTCAGCAGGTTCACCACAAAAATACCATTGGAAGGAGAGGGTTTCAGGTTGGTCGTTTTGATGCGGATGTTTTTCCAGTGAATCTCTTTGCCTTCGTCGGTTTTGTTTTGAATGGCATGGACCTGCAGCGCAATAAACCCAACCGGAGTCATGTCGTCGATCACGTACGCACAGGGAACCCCGTTGATCCAGGTGCGAATATGATTGCCGATGCATTCAATTCGGTAGCGGTTCCAATCGGTTGGTTTGAATGCCGCTTTTGCTGCCGGATTGTTTTCCAATGTATAGAGCCACCCGCGACGGGCTTCATCGTAAATGCCACCGCTCCACGCGCGGGATGAAGGATCTACTTCTGCCTGATAGCCAAATACACGATCGGGAATTTTTGAGTTGCTCATTTCGGTGGATGCATTGCCGGACTGACTCCTGAATTGTACGCCCGAGTTCATGTTGGCGAACATTTTCAGATCCAGTTCCAATACAAAATCCCCATATGTTTTCTCGGTGGCCAGAAACGAATTGGGTTCTCCAAAAACAGTGGTGCCGATGATCTCCCCGTTTTCAACGCGGTACTTGGCTTTTCCGTTGAGCTGTTTGAATCCACTCAAGTCCTTCCCATTGAAGAGGGAGGTCCATTCGTTTTTGGAAGGTTGTCCGGCAGACGACAACACCGCTGCAACGAAAACTGAAATAAAAAAATGTTTCATGTGCTTTGGTTTAAACGCCACTGAATGCTACAAATCCACCATCCACCCAGATATCGGATCCGTTCACAAATTGCGAGGCATCGCTCAATAAATAAATCAATGCTCCGATGAGTTCATCCGGTTTTCCCATGCGCTTCATGGGTGTTTTTTTGATGACCAGGTTGCCGCGTTCGGTATACGAACCATCGGGATTGGTTAATAAGGTTCTGTTTTGTTCTGTCAAAAAGAAACCAGGCATGATGGAGTTCACGCGGATTTTTTCGCCGTGACGCTTGGCGACTTCCACCGCCATCCATTTGGTAAAACAGTCCACACCGGCCTTGCCCAAACTATAACCCAGCACTTTGGTGATCATTTGCTTGGAACTGACCGAAGAAATGTTAACAATCGCACCGCCATGTTGTTTAGCCATGGCTGCGCCTATGACTTTGGTGGGAATGATGGTTCCCATCAGGTTGAGGTCCAGTACCTGTTGCAGTCCCTCTACACTCATGCTGAATATATCCTGCTCTGGTGGAATCACCCCTTGCGGCATGTTGCCTCCTGCGCCGTTGACCAATCCATCGATTTTACCAAACTTCGCAAGCGTGGCATCGCGCACGGCTTCCATTTCTTTTTCTTCCAGCACATTTCCTTTTACAAAAAAAGCCGTGCCGCCGGCATCATTGATTTCTTTGGCCCGTTGTTGTCCTTGTGCTTCATTGCGTCCAACGATCACGGCTTCGCCTCCAAAAGAAACGATGCCTTCTACAAACGCTTTTCCAAGAACACCGGTTCCTCCGGTGACAACAATCGTTTTTCCTTTGAGTGAGAAGAGTTGGGAGTAGTTCATTTTTGGGTTGTGGGTTATGGGTTATAGGTTGTGAGTTATGTGTTGCGGAGGATACCGAGTTGCAGTCCGCGGAGTTCTGCCAGTCCGCGCAGTCGACCAATACACGAGTACCCCGGATTGGTGACTTTCTTCAGATCGTCGATCATTTGGTGACCGTGATCGGGGCGAAATGGAATGGACTCCGGAAGGGTTTGCTGAAGGATGAGCAGTTCTTTCATGACCGCGTACATATCCGTGTCCCCGGCGAGATGATCGTCTTCAAAGAAATTGCCTTCGGCATCGCGCTTGGTATTCCTCAAATGCGCAAAGTGAATGCGGGTGCCGATTTCACGGGCCATTGCCGGAAGATCATTGCCTGGGTGTGCACCAAAGGATCCGGTGCAGAAACACACGCCGTTGCTTTTGTTGGGGACTGATTGCAGAATGAAACGGACATCGTCCATGTTTTTCACAATGCGGGGGAGTCCCAAAATATCATAAGGAGGATCATCCGGATGAATGGCCAGTTGCAGTCCCAGTTCATCGCAAAGCGGAGTAATGCGCTGCAGAAAGTGAACGAGGTTGCTGCGCAGCACATCCGCATTGATGTGATCATAGCGCTTGAGTTTTTCGCGCATGCTTTCCACCGTGATCTTTTTTTCTCCCGGTATGCCGAACATGACCGTTCCGGCAAGCTGATCGCATTGTTCCTGTGTGTAAGAGGCAAATCGTTCCTTTGCTTGAGCAACAACATCGGACGGATAGGCCGCTGCTGCATTGTTGCGTTGCAGGATGTGGATGTCGAATACGGCAAGATCCACCCAGTTGAAATAAAGTGCCTTTGAACCATCAGGCATTTCATAGTCGAGGCTGGTGCGTGTCCAGTCGTTCACCGGCATGAAATTATACGTGATGATTTTCAATCCCGCTTGGGCCAGATTGCGCAAGGATGTTTTATACTTTTCGATCCAGGCCTCGCAATCACCCGTGCGCGTTTTGATTTCTTCGTGGATGGTTACGCTCTCTACCACATCCCAGGTGAGTCCCGATGCTTCAATCAGGTTTTTTCGTTCCATGATCTCTTCATAGGTCCATACTTCTCCGTGGGGGACATGGTGCAGTGCAGTAACAATGCCCACTGCGCCGGCTTGTTTTACATCTTGAAGACTGACGGGGTCGTTGGGACCGAACCATCTCCATGCTTGTCGCAATTCTTTTTTACTCATTGTACAATCATTTCTACGCGTGCTATATTTTTTTTCAATATCTCTTTCTTCCGAATGAAGATGCTGGAATCGGTTTCGCGACCAATGATTCCGGATCCTATTTCCTTTTCGTCCATTCCAATTATTTTCAGCGGTTGCTGTTTGATGATGAAGTATTGGTAGGCCGAAGTCTCGTAGCGGTTGACCGGCGGGGGAATGTATCCTTTCCCGTCTTTGGTGGTGATGACGATCACGCCCCCAAATCCGCGTGAGCCATACGCAGATGCGGCAGCACCATCCTTCAGCACCGTGATGCTGGCCACGTCAAGGGCGTTGATGAGTCCCACATCACCTTCATAAATGGCTTTGTCCAACACGATGGTAGCAGCGACCTTTCCTTTCATGTTGCGCGTATCGCGCACGTAGATCTGCGGTTGCGCCTTTAATGAAGTGGTCAGCGAGATTTCGATGCCGGGGACTGTTCGCAATAAATCATAAATGGTTCGGGCCGCTCCGGAACTGATGTCCTGCGTTGTCTGCGCAAAAGACACCACACTCCATAGAAGCGAAATACATATCAAGCGTAGGGTTCTCATTGCTGGTCGGCCAATTCTTTTGCGGAAGTTGTGATGTAATATTTGGTAATCATGTTGGGCACTTCCCACGCGGGCATGTTCTTTTTTTGCAGGTATTCCAGGTATTTTTCCGTGACCCGTGCAAAATGCGCTTCATGCCCTTCGTTGTACGTCTCAGGAATGGTTACCGTCCATCCTTTGTTGTTTTTCACAACGCCGATGCCTGGAAACTGGGCAGCCACTGCAGCCACCGCTGCTTGAAGGGCGGCATCAAATGCGGCATCGCTGACATGCGGCTCAATGTAGAGGGTCGGCTTGAAGTTTTCTTCTTTGCCTTGGCGGATGATCAGGTTGCTTTTGGTCCCCCGCATGATGGAGTAGTGGGTATCGCCTGTGCCTTCGGGGGCTTTGTAGTTCCAGATCACAGAGACTTTTGTATGCACACCGTTGATGGTGTAGTTGATCTCTCCATTGCATTTGATGAGCAGGTGACCGTTTTTGTCCACGATCGGTTGCAGGTAAGAGGGTATCGAAGATTCCTTGGTGACGGTCATGAATTCATCTGTGGTCATGGCGGTATTCCAGCTGCGTGCGCTCAGGAGTTGAACATCTTTTTTGTAGTCGATGATTTTTCCCGGAAAACATTCCCATTGCACCAGATCCACCAGGTGTGTAGTTACGTCTACTATGCCTTGTCCCTGTTGGTTCACATCCAAAAACCAGGCGGGCCGGGTGAGGACACTGCCGGATACATATTTATAGATGTGGTGTACACTTTCTTTGGTCACCGCAGGGTTGTCCGGGGTGCCTGTTTCGAGTCGACCAAACACGCTGGACTGCATCGAGAATGCCCGCTGCAGCATGGTGCTGATTTCATAGCGTTCCGTCATGATATCATAGAGCTGAATCCCTTTTTCTTTGGCGAGTGCAAATGCACCTTTTAGTTTTTCAAATCCTTTTTTGTCGATGGCCATCGGTTTATCCGAGAATACGTGGTATCCGTTGCTGATCGACTCAACGATATAATCCGTCTTCAATCGGTTGTTCCCCGCCAGCACCACCACATTCCCTTTTTTTTCTGCAATCATTTTCGAAAAGAAATCTTTGCCGGTATACACCGTTTCATTCCAGCTGGTGGGAGAGTAGGAGCGGGTATTGTATCCCGTGATACGATCCAGGTGCATCTGCAGGTCTCTTCCCTGTTCAGCATAGACATGCACGGTTGGATCTACCTGCGGGTACATGGACTTCTGAATCAGGGCCGCATGAAAATGTCCAGGGTCTACCGTAACCAATTTAATTTTATCCTGTGCGAGCTGCGACAGGGGACTCATCAGTGCCATCCAAATTATATATTTCATAAGCTTCAGTTCACGCTAATCCTTTTACCAAATAGGGGGCTCGATGCGGGCGATTCAAATACGTATTCGCTTCATCGTCGTTGATGAACCGTTCATTGATCGGATCCCAGTTGAGCTTTCTTCCCAGCCGCATCGCCAGATGATGAACCAGGCAGGTAGAGCAGGCGCGGTGCCCGACTTCCACCGGAGTAATCGGTTGCTGACGGGTTCGGATGCTGTCCAACCAATTGCCGTGGTGCTCGGTGCTGCGGTACAGATTGATTTCGTTGGGACCAATCACGGATTCGATGATCTTGGGATTGCTTGCCGATAATGCTTTTTGATTGGCCACTACCGGTTCATTGGGACTTGCTTTGTAAGCACCACGGGTGACAAACACCCATCCTTCTGTTCCAATGAATTTGACTCCGTTAGGCAGTTCAGTACTGATGGTCATCTTTACTCCATTCGCATACACACCGTGAGATGTAAAGGAGCCGTGCACATCCCATAATCCTGATTTCGGAAATTCAGCCTTTGCCCAAATTTCAATCGGTCCGGTATATTCGGTATCCATCCCCCAGTGAGCGGAATCCACGTGATGGGTTCCCCATCCGGTGATCATGCCTGCACCAAATTGTTCGCAACGCAGCCAGCCGGGTCGACTATAATCGTCCTGCGGATGAACTCGTTTTTCGGTATAATACACATACGGTGTGGAGCCCAGCCATGCATCGTAGTTCAACGTTTTGGGAATCGGCATCTCCGGTTCCACTTCTCCTCCCGGATCGCTGGGCAGTCCAATGTGCACCTCTTTCAATTCACCGATTCTTCCGTTGCGCACAAGTTCAGCCGCATACCGGAACTGTGATGAGGAGCGTTGCTGACTGCCGATTTGTAAAATGCGTCCGGTGCGGTGTACGGCATTGCTCAAGGCCCTTCCTTCTGCAATGGTGAGCGAGGCGGGCTTTTGCAGGTACACATCTTTTCCGGCTTCAACCGCGTGAATGCCCAGATAGGCATGCGAGTGATCCGGTGTTGAAATCAACACTGCGTCAATGTCTTTGTTCAATAACAGTTCGCGGTGATCGCTATACATGGTTACACCATCGTATGGTTTTCCGGTGACTTTGGTATAATGATCGTTGACGAATTTTTTTCCTTCTGCCAATCGTTTGCTGTCCAGATCGCAAACCGCCATGATATTGGCGTGACTGTACTTCAGTGTTTCCAGCATGTCATGGTCGCGTGAAATTCTTCCCACTCCAATGGCACCGATGTTGATTTTATTGCTGGGAGCATCTTTTCCAAAAACCGTTGCGGGTACGATTGTGGGAAATCCAAGAGAGAGGGCGCCGGTTGCTACACTGGCCTGAACAGTTGAACGCATGAAGTCCCTTCGATTAAGATGTTTACGTGCCATGGTGGGTTATTTTAGAATGGGGTCGTCTTTGTGTTGTGCATAAGCGTTTGAAAAATCGGGTGGTTTAACCGTAGCTGCGATGAATCGAATTCCTTGTCGCAGGTGATTGACAAACACAGGATCCTGGTACGACTCTTTACTATGTCCCAGTGTAGTGACCCAGGCATGCCCGCCTTGGAATCTGTTGTACCAAACAGCAGGGTAGTATTCCAGATAGGTGCCTGCATTTTTTTGAATCTGTTCTTTTTGTTTGGGATGGAGAGTACTGATCTGATGACTCATCATCACGTTGGTAACCGGATAGAGTTCTTTTCCGAAATAGAGTTCATCTTCCCGTTGCCATAGCAGCGGGACATCTTTCATGGATGGGTGTTGGGGGTCGGTGACCCGGACCGTGAACGTTTGAAAATTGGCATGCCATGAAAAGGTGCAACCGATCAGCATTTTGAACCAGGTCCAGTTGCGTTCAGTCCCGGTAATGGAATGAATGCCTACCAGTCCACCGCCCGCCTCTATGTACCTCCGAAATGCCAGTCGCTGCGCATCCGTATCAAACACGTCGTTGTTGGTGCTGGGAAATACCAGGAGCGAAAACTGATTCAGTTGGTCTTCCGTAAAAATGCCGGGATCATCGCTCACCACCACTTTTATCTTTTCATCCTGTCCGATCTGTTTGAGTGCCTCAACGGCAGCAGGAATGTTGTCGTGCACGTAGCCTTTTCCGTTTTTGGTATAGACCAGCATGCTGCGCTTTTGCGCGTGAACGGAAACAGTTTGAGCAAGACCGATCAATAACAGGAGGAGGGGGAGTATTCGCATACGAAAAAGGGCAATCGTTTAGAAGGTAATTTACGCAAAAAAACAGCGCATTTTCCACTTGCAATTACGAAAACGTTATAGCGGAAAACAGCACCTGCAGGTGAGCTTCCGGCTAAAATGAGTATATTGAATGATCAACCCAAAACCGACTGCAATGCCTCAAAAAATGACCAACTACCGGTGGACCGTCGTTTCGCTTCTTTTCTTTGCAACAACGATCAATTATCTTGATCGAAACGTAATCGGAATTTTGAAGCCAACGCTTGAACAGGTGTTCAATTGGACCGAAAAAGATTATTCGAAAATCGTGATGGCGTTTACGGCTTCCTACGCGTTTGGACTCCTGATTTTTGGTCGCATCATCGATAAAATCGGATCCAAACTGGGCTATTCGATCATCATTGTGGTGTGGAGCATAGCGGCCATTCTACATGCCGGGGTTCGTTCTACGCTCGGGTTCATTGGGGTGCGGGTTTTATTGGGACTGGGTGAGTCGGGTAACTTTCCTGCTGCAGTAAAGGCAGTCGCAGAGTGGTTTCCAAAACGAGATCGTGCGCTGGCCACCGGGGTCTTCAATTCCGGAGCCAACATCGGTGCCATGGTCGTGCCGATTGTGGTCCCTTTGCTGCTCGCCGCATTTGGCTGGCAGATGGCCTTTGTGATCACGGGAGCGGTTGGATTTATTTGGTTGGTTTTTTGGGTCATGTTATACGAAATTCCTTCTCGTCATAAAAAAGTGAATCAAGAAGAGATCGATTACATCCACTCCGATGCGCCTGCTTCCGCTGCAGCACAACAAGGACCATCGATCGGATGGGGCAAGTTGTTTGGCATGAAGCAGACCTGGGTGTTCATCGTTGGAAAATTTTTGAGTGACCCCGTGTGGTATTTCTTTCTGTTCTGGTTGCCATCCTATTTTGCCACCCAATACAACCTCAGTCTCACCAAACCCAGTCTCCCATTGGTGGTCATCTATACCATGACCACGGTCGGCAGCATCGGTGGAGGATGGCTCTCCTCCTGGATGATCCGAAAAGGATATCCCATCTTCCGGGCACGAAAAACTTCCCTGCTGGTTTTTGCATTGATGGTGTTCCCGATTTTCCTTGTTCGCTATGCACCCAACATGTGGGTAGTGGTGGCCTTCATCAGCATTGCAGCCGCATCGCATCAGGCCTGGAGTGCCAATATTTATTCGGTGGTGACCGACATGTTCAAGAACAAGGATGTGAGTTCCGTCATCGGTATTGGCGGGATGGCCGGGTCAATCGGCGGAATTTTATTTCCCCTCTTCATCGGAAATATCCTGGAGAGCACCAAACTGGCGGGCAATATCAACGTGGGCTACAATGTGATCTTCGCCATCTGCAGCTGCTCGTATTTACTGGCCTGGATCATCATTCATTTCCTCAATCCTAAACTCACGCCTGCAGAAGAATGAAGGGGATCAACATGATACAGCTGGCCAAGGAGTTGGGATTATCCGTCTCAACAGTTTCCAAGGCCTTGGGCGATAGCCATGAAATCAGCGCTTCCACCAAAAAGCGTGTGAATGAATTGGCTAAGAAGTACAATTACAAGCCCAATCCATTTGCCAGTAACCTGCGCAAGAAAAAAGGCAAGCAGATCGCGATCATCATCCCGGATATCGTCAATAACTTTTTTGCTTTGGCGGTGGATGGGATTGAGCACGTGACCATGGCAAAGAATTATGACACGTTCATTTACCTCACGCACGAAAGCCTGGAACGGGAAAAAGCGCTGTTGGAACATCTTGAAAACGGATTGATTTCTGGACTCATCATTTCTGTAAGTTCCGGTCGCGAGGGCTACGGTCATTTTCAGGAGTTCTATGAAAACACCAAGCTGCCCATGGTGTTTTTTGATCGGGTTCCTGACCTGCTGCAGTTTCCAAAGGTGATTTCCAATAACTACGAGAGTACGTTTGATGCAACTGCGCGACTGATCAAGGCGGGATGCAAGCGCCCCATATTCTTTTCTACTCAAGAGCCGTTGTTTACCAATATGGAACGCATCCGTGGATTTCAGGCTGCGCTCTCATCCGCTGGATTGTTGTTCAGCGAGGACATGATTGTGAAATGCAGTTACGACATGGATCAAAATTATTCCGCGCTCAGAAAAATTTTTCTATCCAAGAAGCGTCCCGATGGAGTTTTTGCTTCTATTGAAAAATTTGCAATCAGCCTCTACCAGGTCTGCAAAGATTTGGAGGTAAACATACCGCGCGATGTAAAAGTGATTGGCATGAACAATTTGCGTACAGCGGCATTATTGAGTCCTTCGCTCTCTACTGTTTCGCAACCCTCGTTCAACATGGGGAAAGAAGCAGCAACCCTCTTGCTAAAAATGATCGAGAAAAAAACTTACGCAGCGGCCAATGATATTATTGTATTGAAAAATGAATTGACCATTCGCGAATCGTTGCACGCATAAATAAATCTAACATGTCTTCATCATCGTTTTTCCTCACCAATCAATTTTTGCTTCAGTCGGACCTGGCTGAAAAACTATATTACGACTATGCAGCACCTCAGCCGATCATCGATTACCACTCCCACCTTTCTCCCATGGAAGTGGCCACCAATCGCCGATTTGAAAACTTGACGCGCATTTGGCTCAGTGAGGATCATTACAAGTGGAGGGCCATGCGTGCAGTGGGTATTTCGGAAGAGGCCATCACTGGATCGGCTTCGGACGAGGACAAGTTCAGGGCCTGGGCCAAAACGGTTCCCCAGACGGTTCGAAATCCGCTATTTCACTGGACCTATCTCGAGCTAAAGAATACGTTTGGCATCACGCGTTACCTGAATCCGGAATCGGCCGACGCGATCTATGAGGAGGGCAATGCAGTGTTGAATGATGGTCGACACAACGCCCGCGACCTGTTGAAAAGTTACAATGTAGTGTACCTCTGTTCTACGGATGATCCGTGCGACGATCTGGCGCATCATCAATCGATTCGCGCTGAAAAAGATTTCACAATCGGAGTAGCTCCTTCCTTCCGGCCCGATAAATCATTTGCCGTGCATGATCCGGCCAATCACCTTCCTTATCTCGAGCGATTGGGTGAGGTGGCAGGAATGAAGATTGTCGATATGGATTCGCTGTTGTCTGCTTTGGCTGCCCGGGTCGATTATTTTCATGCTGTTGGGTGTCGAATTTCAGATCACGGACTGACACAACTGCCGCAACACCGACCCTTTAGTGCAGCATTGGAAAATGAATTCAAGCAGTACCTGAATTCTGGCGGAAAGCATGCTTTCTCCGATCCTGATGCATTTGTATTTCATCTATTGACGGAACTCTGTAAACGGTATCATCAAAAAGGGTGGACCCAACAGTTTCACTTGGGGGCTATTCGCAATAATAATTCCCGACTCAAATTGAAGTTGGGAGCGGATGCCGGATTTGATTCCATAGGGGATTATGCACAAGCAGAGCGCTTATCGGCTTTGTTGAATCACCTGGATGCATCCGATCAATTGACCAAAACCATTATCTATAATTTAAATCCGGCCGACAACGCACTGTTTGCTTCCATGTGCGGCAATTTCAACGATGGAACGGTACGCGGAAAAATTCAATACGGTCCCGCCTGGTGGTTCTTGGATCAAAAGAACGGCATGGAAGAGCACCTTGATGTCTTATCGGATATCTGTCTGTTGTCCACATTTGTCGGCATGATCACAGACAGCCGCAGTCTACTATCGTTTTCACGGCATGAATATTTTCGGCGCATCCTCTGCAACCTGTTGGCCAATGATATGCGCAACGGCTCAATGCCCCATGACGAAAAATGGATAGGAGGATTGATTGCTGATGTGTGCTACCACAACGCCAAAGAATACATTGGGGTTGAATAAGGTTATAGTCCTCGCAGTAAAGCCAGAACCAGCACAAGAGCAAGTATAATAAACAGAATGCCTAGCGAGGATAGAAGTATACCCGCCAGTCCGAGTCCCTTGCCCCGCTCTCCGGTTTTTTTCACATCACTTAAACCGATCGCGCTTAGAATGAGACCTGCCGGGAGGAATGCAAAGCTGACTAGAGGTACAAATCCCAGTAACACAACACCCGCTGCAGCCAAAATAAAACCCCACTTTGCAAATCGATTTACTTTTCCTTGTTTCTCGGCTTTCTTCACTTTTGTTTTAACCGGCTTTGTAGGCTTTACTGCTGAAACTGTTTGGACGACAGCTGCAGGTTGAACTGCCGGAAGAATTGCTGCAGTTGCAGGTTGAAAAACAATCATGCATGCAAGGAGCATCAGATGGATTTGCTTTTTCATATTGGTTGTTCTGGTTGAAAATAAAGTTAATCTTATTTTTTCAAGTGGTAGGCCTTGGGTCGGGTAAACGATCGGAGTCCCACAACCGAAAGCGATGATCCGAACCCTGAGTGTCCTCTTCCGCTCCACGGCAGGGCAGCACTTACCCGATCGCAGCAATTCCAATAGCCTGTACCCGTATTCATCTTGCCGAGCAGCTGTTCGGCGCGTGAGCGACTGCTGCTGTATACCGATGCAGTGAGTCCATACGATGTGTCATTCATCAAGCGAATTGCTTCTTCATCATGGGAAACCTTCATGATGCCGATGATGGGACCAAATGATTCTTCTTTCATGAGCCTCATGTCGTGTGTGGCATTGATGAGTACGGTCGGCTGGAAATGATTACCTGGACCTTCAATTGATTTTCCTCCTGTGAGCAATGCCGCTCCTTTTTGTAACGCGTCGTTTACCTGGTCCGTCAGCAAATCGACTTGAGCGGGACGGGTGAGCGCACCAATGTAAACGCCTTCCTGCATGGGATCACCCATCTTCCAGCTTTTTACTTCCTCGGCAAAGGCTTGGATATAGGTATCATAAATTTTTTCGTGCACATAGATCCGCTCCACGGCGCAACAACTTTGACCGCTGTTATAAAATGCACCATCTGCCGTTGCGGCAGCAACAGCGTTGATATCTTCCACATCATCGGCTACATAGAGCGGATCTTTTCCGCCCAGCTCGCACTGACACGGCACCATTTTTTCTGCAACGCGTTTGTAAATCGCATGGCCGGTGGCATAGGATCCTGTAAAGAAATAACCATCCAACGGAAGATCAATCAGCAGTTTACCCACTTCGCCTGCACCGCAGGCAAGTTGAAATGCATCTTCTGGAACGCCGGCACGTTTGAGCAGCTGACCGATATGGATACCGGACAGCGTAGCAAATTCAGAAGGTTTATTCAGGACAGCATTTCCAGCGAGCAAAGCGGGTATGATTACGTTGGTTCCCACCAAATAAGGATAATTCCATGCCGAAATATTGGCAACGACTCCTAAGGGTTCGTAACGAATCAATTCTGTCATAGCGGAAGTTTCCGACATCACCTCTTCTTCCAGTGCCTTCTGCACATGCTCCAACATCCACTGGATGCGCGTCCGTGCGCCATTGATTTCGTTGCGGGCTTGTTGCAAGGGTTTTCCCACTTCTTGGGTAAGCAGCAATGCTCCTGCTTCCAATGTCTCTTCCAGCAGGTGCAGGTAACGGGTAATCACCGAGATGCGATGGGGGAGTCCCAAAGCCTGCCAGGTGGACTGTCCCTTCTGCAACAGGGCATATTTTTCTGCAAGTGTTTGAGCAGTATCTTCCGCAACTTCCTGAATGAGCTGACCTGTATGTGGATTGATGATCTTCATGACAGTGGATTAGTAAGCAGCTTGATAAAGCACACGAAACGCTTCACGTGATACTGGTTTCGGATTATTGGGATGCGCAAAATCAGCTATGGCCAAATCGGCCAGAGGGTCGAGGTGTTCGGGTTGAACACCTATTTCACGCAATTGTGCTGGAATGCCAATTTTTTGATTCAGGCTGCGGATCCATTGCACAACACCTTCTCCAGTTTCATTTTGGATACCAAGGGTTTGGGCAATTGTTTTGAATTTTTCCTCGCATCCTTCGATATTGAAGTGCATACCATAGGGCAAGTTGATGGCGTTGGCCAGTCCGTGATGGGTATCCAGCAATGAGGACAAAGGATGGGCAAGCGAGTGCACAACACCCAGTCCCTTTTGAAATGCAACTGCTCCCATTAAAGAAGCCATCAGCATTTCGCTGCGTGCGTGCAGATCTGGGGCAAGCACAGCTTTTTCCAGGGATCGCGCGATGAGCCGCATGCCTTCCAGCGCAATGCCTTCACACATCGGGTGATGCATTTTTGCGAGGTAGGCTTCCATGTTGTGGGTGAGTGCATCCATACCCGTAGCAGCGGTGATGGATGGCGGCAATCCCATGGTGAGCAGTGGATCGGCAAATACGGTCTTGGCCAGCAATTTGGGGGAAAACAGGATTTTCTTCTGATGCGTAAGATCATCTGCAATGATGGCGCTTCTGCCGACTTCACTGCCGGTACCTGCAGTGGTCGGTATGGTGATGAAGTGCGGCACTTCATGGGTTACGTATACGTCTCCTCCGATCAAATCATCGTAGATAAACAGATCTTCCCGGTGGTGAACGCGCAATACAATGGCACGGGCTACATCGAGTGCAGCGCCTCCGCCAATTCCGATGACGACATCGTGTTGCTGAGCATCGAATGCATCGGTGCCGGCGTAGACATCCGACTTCACCGGATTTTTGTGGATGGCGTGAAATGATGCTGCACGTAGTCCATGTGCCTTCAAATCATGCATCAAATCCGAAAAAAATGGAAGCTGGGCTACTTGTGGGTCTGTGACCACCAATGGCGACTGCAAGCCGTGCAGGTTGAGATGGGACGGAACTTCGTTGATGGCTCCCGGTCCAAATCGAATGATCGTGGGAAAATTATACTGAACAACTTTATCGTACATGGTGCTTATATGATTTCAAAATAGCGTTTGTATTCCCAATCGGTTACCGCTTTCAAGTGTTGGCGCCATTCCCATTCGCGGGATTGGGTGAAATGATCGACAAACGACTTTCCGAAGAGTTCAGCGGCTATTGTCGACTTGCGCATTTTTTCTGTGGCTTCTATAAGTGTATGCGATAAGGAGCCGTTGCTGGTATCGAGGTATCCGTTACCTGTTACGGGTTGCTGACCGAGTTTCATTTTTTTCTGAATGCCGTAGAGTCCCGATGCCAGCGAAGCAGCCATCGCCAAATACGGATTGACATCGGCTCCGATGACGCGGGTTTCTATTCTGCAGGATGAAGCAGATCCGTTCAAGACGCGAAGCGCCACAGTGCGGTTGTCCACTCCCCAGGTCAATGTGGTGGGTGCCCAGGCACCTTCTACCAATCGCTTGTAACTATTGATGGTGGGCGCATACATGGGCAGCAGATCCGGCAGACAATGCAGTTGTCCTGCGAGGTAACTCTTGGCAGTATCGCTCATCTTGTGTTTATCTTTTTCGTTGTAGAACAGATTTTTTTTCCCTGATCGGTCCCACAAACTTTGATGCACATGTCCCCCACAACCGGGCAGCTGCTCATTGATCTTTGCCATGAACGTGGCCATGATGCCATTTTTATAAGCAATCTCTTTAACAGCCGTTTTGAACAGTACCGCTCGATCGCCTGCTTCCACTGCATCGGAATAGGCGATGGCCGCTTCGTAGGTACCGGGACCTGTTTCCGTATGAAGTCCTTCAAGTGGAACTCCGAAGGCATGCAATTGCTCAAACAGATCGGTAAAAAATTCATTTTTCAGCGAAGACCGTAAGATCGAGTAGCCAAACATGCCCGGTGTGAGCGGCTGCAATCCTTTGAATTGTTTTTCGTGAATGCTCTGCGGCGTTTCTGAAAAATTATACCATTCAAATTCCTGGGAGAGGACAGGGGAGAAACCCATGGTTGCAGCGCGAGCACTGATGCTGCGCAGGAGTTGCCGGGGACAGGCCGGGTGGGGATTTCCTTTTTGATCGACCAAATGGCCCAGAAAAAAAGGAAGATCATTCTCCCAAGGAATGGTGCGAAATGTGTTCAGATCAATTTCTGCAGGAGTATCCGGATATCCGCTGTGCCACCCGGTGAGCGATGAGCGATCATAAAGCGTATCGTTTGCATCCCATCCAATGATGACATCACAAAAACTGGTACCTTTTTCAATGGCCGATAAAAATTTTTCAGTCGAGATATATTTACCGCGAAGGATGCCGTCGGTGTCCGCAAAAGCGATCTTTACTTTTTTATCCGGGTGCTGTTCTACAAAACGGATGATTTCTTTTTTATTCATTAGGCTGAAGTGTTAGAGCGATTGCTGAAAAAAATTTTATACAGAATAAACGCAACTGCAAGCATTCCCAGATAGATTCCGCCCAGCAGGTGATTTTCATAGAGCATGGCCAGTAATGCCACGATGCCAATGATCAATGCCACGATGGGGGTAAAGGGATAAAGAGGTACCCGAAAAGGCCGGGGCAATTCAGGTTCTTTTTTTCTCAAAACCAGCAAAGTGATCATGGATAAGATGTAAAGGGTAATTGCACCGAATACCGAGATGGTGATGATTTCCGCAGTTTTTCCAGTCAGCAATGCCAGGATGCCAATCAGCATATTGAAGAGCAGCGCGGTTGCAGGGGTTTTGAATCTCGGGTGAATGGTTCCCAGAAAAGGAGGAGCAAATCGCAGTCGTCCCAATTCAAAACTTGCTCTTCCCGCAGCCAAGGTGAGTCCGTGAAACGAGGCCACCAGTCCGAACAATCCAATGGCAATTAAAATATGGTAGAGTCCGTGATTGTCGCCCACCACCCGCGCCAGCGCCAAGGGAAGGGGTGAGTCGGACGTGGTTCCATCTGCTGTGTAGACGATCGCTTCCCATCCGGCAACACCGACGGATGCGGTAAACGTGAGTATGCACAACGCAACCAGGGTCAGAATGGCCGAGCCGAATCCTTTGATGATGGTTTTTTGTGGGTTCACTGTTTCTTCTGCAACGTTGGCAACGCCTTCGATGCCGAGAAAAAACCAAATGGCAAATGGAATAGAAGCGAACACGCCTTCCATTCCGTTGGGGAAAGCGTTGTGCTGAATATGGGTCCATTTGAATTCCGGAAGGGTGATGCCCGCGAAGAGCAGCAGTTCCATTACGGCCAGGAAGGTGATGATGAGTTCAAACAATGCTGCAGCGCGGACTCCGTAGATGTTAAGTGCGGTGAATACGAGGTAGGCGATGATGGCAATGGTGAGAATGGGAAGTTCCGGAGCGAAAAGATTGAAATAGGCGCCAATGGCAAATGCGATGGCGGGGGGAGCGAGGATGAATTCGATGGCCTGCGTCATTCCGGCTATGAATCCCCAATCGTTGCCGAGTGCTCTTCGGGCATAATCAAATCCTCCTCCTGCCTTCGGAATGGCGCAGGCCAGCTCTGTGTAGCCGAAGGTGAAGGCGGTATACAAAACAACAATGACAGCAGTTGCAATGGCCAGTCCACCTGTTCCCCCTTTTTCCAGTCCCAGGTTCCACCCAAAATACATACCCGAGATCACGTAGCCTACGCCCAAGCCCCAGAGAAGGAGCGGGGTGAGGGTTCGTTTGAGGTGTTGTTGTTCCACTGTGTGATTGTTCTTTCGAAAATAGCAAAATATGTTTGCATGCCGATTCGTAATTTCAAGAGAGAATGCCAGTGGTGTATGATCATATTGTTATTGGAGTAGGATCCATGGGGTCGTCTGCCTGTTATCATCTTTCTAAGCGCGGAGCATCGGTGTTGGGAATTGAGCAGTTTGGAATTTTTCACGATCAGGGTGCACATGGCGGTGAAACCCGCATCATTCGGAAAGCATACTTCGAGCATCCCGACTACATCCCGTTGTTGGAGCGGGCCTATGAAAATTGGCGGGAGATTGAATTGGTCTCAGGGGAAAAGATCTACCACGAAACGGGCATATTGTATGCGGGTCCTAGAGGACATGCATTGTTGGAGCAGATCAGGCAATCGGCGCACCTGTATAGTATTCCTTTGCATGGATCCTTCAAAGGAGATTCATTTGCCTATGCTGAAAACGTTGACCTCCCCAGGGATTATGAATGGATGCTTGAACCGGCTGCTGGGTTCTTGCTCACTGCCAAAGCCATACGATCCTATGTTGCGGCTGCTCAGAAAAATGGGGCAACCGTTCACACCCACGAAAAGGTGCTGCGGTGGGAAACGTTGAAAGATGGGGTGCATGTATATACCGATAAAGACGAGTACATCGGAAAACAATTGATTGTTAGCGCCGGTCCCTGGTCGGGTAAGCTCTTGAATATTTCAGCGCATCAGTTGAAGATCACGCGACAAGTATTGTTGTGGACACAACCTGCTGATCCCAACCTGTTTTCAGAAAAGCGATTTCCGTGTTGGTTAATTGTGGATCGCAACAAGCCGGGAGGTTATTATGGATTTCCGGTTCACGATCAGGCATTGCCAGAAACACATGGAGGGTTCAAGTTGGCCTATCATTATCCGGGTGAGCCAACGGATCCTGAACACGTGGATCGATCAATTCGTCCCTCCGATACTGATCACCTGATTGATTTTCAAACGCGGTTTCTGCCAAAAACAAAAGGGCAGATCTTGGCGACCAAGACCTGCCTGTACAGCAATTCACAGGACGAACATTTTGTGATCGATCGTCTAAAGGATATTCAGGATCGTGTTACCGTCGCTTGGGGCTTCAGCGGACACGGATTTAAATTTGTTTCAGTGGTGGGAGAAATCCTGGCCGACCTTTCCATGTTTGGGAAAACCAATCTCCCCATTGGATTTCTGTCTGCCAGTCGACTCACTTCTTAGTCGCATATAATTAAAGCTGTCATCGGTCGGTCTCAGCAGATTTAAAGAACGATTCCACTTCATCCATCTCGCCTTCTTCCACGCGCACGGTCAGGAATTTTTTGGCTCCTTCCATTTTGACAATCCAGATGTCGCGGTTCTCGGCCTTGATGTTGATGGCCCGAATGATTCTGTAATTGTCATAGACGGTACTCACTTCGTCTTTGATCTTTTCAGGCAGATGGCGTTCGTAACCATAGCTGATGTCGTATTTCATCACACCATTTTTTCTGAACAGTGCGTTGTGATCCATATCATACAAAAGAAATTTCGCAAGATAATCCCTGTCGTAACGGTACCATCTCAGGTTTTCGGCATCAGGAAATGCCCTGCGAAAAGCACTGGTCACATTGGCATTGACCGCGCTGGGTGCAGTCAGTCGAATTTCCGGTAGCGTAATAATGGTATCGGCCTGCTGGCTATAGCCTGCTGCAGAAAAAATCAAGGTGATTGTGCTGGCGAAAACAAATTTTTTCATGGTGCAAATTTTGTGTGATGATGAAGAACACAAATTTGCAACCAGTAAGGTCAGAATGAGGTGATGGCAATCAATCGCAGCGATGAAGTTACTCAAGGAGTTTGACGACCCGCGTCATCATTCCATCCGTATTGATTCCTTCCAGCACCACCAGTAATTTTTTACTGACATCGTTATTGAAAAATTGTATCCGATGCCGAGGATTTCTTTTGTTGGTTATCACATAGGGCTCCCAAACCAGCGTGGTGCGAATATCCGTTTCGGGCTTCACTGAGGGGTCGTCGTATTGGGGACTATAAAATTCTTTGAATCGGGTATAGCCCGCCAGCAAAGCAGTCAGCATGCCTTTGCTGTTTTTCCCATCGTCGGCTCTTCTGTCTGATCCTTTTTGGGTATAGATGGCAATCGCGCCTCCGCTTCCTCCTCCAATGGGGCCAAAGAACGGTGGACGAAATACTTTGATCATTGCAATGTCGCGGATGTTCAATGATTGGATGAATTCAGTGCCCACCAGCATTTGATCGAGGTAAACATCGGGAGAAGCGCCTCTCCAGATCAACTGCGTAGCCACTCCTGCGCGATTGATCATGAGTCCCGGTACCCGCGCTTGCAAATACGTAAAAATGTCGATGGCTCCGGAAGCAAGGGGGTCGTTCATGAAATCAAAGACCAGCGCATCGCCACCGGCAAAGAGTCCGCTGGAATACCGCTGATCCAGCCCATCTTCCTTGGGTCTGGCTCGGGTTTTGATGATGACTTCTTGCAAGGTCTTGTATTGCGAGCGGCTCTTCCAGTCTTCCTGTAGCGAAAGAAAATAGGCGAGCCGTGCCTTTGCGACACTATCGTTCCAGGTGGGGTCACCGCTTCCGTATTCGTAGGCGATCAATTTAGAAGAAGGCTTCAGCAGTCCGTTCTCAAATTGAATCTGAGTGATGTCGTTGAGTTTGGGATTTTGATTGAAGCTGTAGTAGAGTCGAGCTGTATCATAAAAAATCTGTTCCCGACTTTCGAACAATCCCTCTTTATTGACTTGCTGGAATAAAAAACTTTTACTGCTGTCTTTGTTTTGCAGGATGATGTTGAGCATGAGATCGGTTGCGCTCACCGATTTTAATCCATATACCTTTCCTCTGATGCGCATGGTTTCGCCTTCGGGCAGGTAGGTGAGTTCAGGGAAATTCCCGACTCGTATTTTCTCCCAATCGTATTTTCTCCATCCATGAGTCAGCATCACCAGATCCAGGTGGGCAGAAACCGTGTCGGAGTCGCTGGACAAATAGTATGCCGGATTGAAAATTTTTCCTTTGATTTCATTGCTGAGCAATAGATCAGAGTAGATGCTTCCCAGTTTGGATTCGTCGACCACGCTAGCATCGGTGATGGAAATCGACATGTTGGTAACGGTAGTATCTGAGACCAGTACATCCAAAACGTTTTTTCCACGTTTTGTCAAAGAAGTCAACTGCGGAATGAGTTTTGCGCCAAATTCATGGTAGCGATTGTTGATGAAGGTGATGCGTTCGGCGATCGGTTTCCAGTCTTCTGTGAACAGTGTGAATTTGAGAACACCGGTATTCAACTCTTCGATGGGAATTTTTGCAAAAAGCGATGTACGATCAACCGCATGAATATCCACCTTGAAAAGGACCTGTTGATCCATGTGGACCAACAGTTTCATGTACTTCATGGTAGGGGGTACTTCAGAAGTGCGATCTACTTTAACCGATGCAAACTCGCCTGTTTGTCGGACCGACAGCACCACCCCCTGATTTTTTGCGGTGGGTAATGGAACTGTTCCACTGTTGCCAAATGCATCGCTCCACTTGATGGAGTAGGATTCGCCTGCAAGCGGAATCAGGATGAAACTGCCCATGCCGTTGTGCCGAATCCTGAGGGTATCCAGTAGTTTATTTTTGTTGTTGACCAGTAGCGCTTTGATGTTGATGGGTCTGCCACTTTGGTCGTTTGCCTTGAATCCAACCAGGGAGGTCAATCCGTTGACCAGGTCGCCGCCTTCTGGGAATACGGAAACTGTGGTTTTTATAGGGACAAAACTCTTGCTGCCTTTGCCATCATTGTTGTTCACGGTAATGTCTCGCTGGTACTGAAAAGCAGGATCATCGTTCAATGACCATTTCGTGTAGACCTTGATTCGAATGAAATTGCCTTTGTAATCGGCCGGTAAATCAAATGCTCCTTTTGCAGTTCCTTGAAAAAGGGGAGCAACCGATTGACGAATGAAGGCTCCACTGGTATCGTACCATTCTACGTAAAGATTTTTACTGAGTCGCGTGATTCCCTGATTATCCAGAATATATACTTTATACCAGATGGTTTCTTCTTTGTTGTAGACCGATTTATCGAAATGAACATGGATCCTTTCTTTTGGAAAATATCCCGAAAAGATGGAGAACATGGAGTCCAGTTCTTGCGAACGACTGGAAGCGGCGAGCAGTGAACAAATGAGGACAAGCAAGAGATTCCGGAGTGTCTTCATGGACGGCGATCAAATTTTATCCAATATACTACAGAGTTGCCATTGAAGATCAAAAGGTTTAGTTTTGAAACCGTGTCTTTTCCGTTTTTTTCATATGCCGGATCTGTTTTGCGCTTTTTGATGCGTGCAGCCCCATACACCCGAGTGGAGTCAGGAGGAAAACAATTTTTACTGAACTATGCACGTGAACACAATGGCAGCTTCAGCGATAAATTGATCAAGGAAGCCTCCAAGCGTATTGCTATCCAGCAGCTCTTCATCAATGATACTATTGCACTGCTGTATGGACGCACAACCAACGAGCCCGAACAGCACCTTAATCGGTTGTATTTTGTACTGTCCAGCGTATACGATGACTTAATGGATGAACTCGGAGTGGATTTGAATGATTTACACGCCATGGTATATCATCCTGAATCGTTTCGGTCCAACCGCTTTTACGAACAAGCCTTGGTGGATACGCATCAACAGTTATTGGAAGCGGTTCGTTTCCAGGACGAGTATAAACAAGTGGTAAATGCCATTCATCGGGCCCAAATGGATTCGCTGAAGCAAAAAAATGGGGGATTGGGGTTCGATGCCTTGGTTGACATTGCCCGTCGAAAGGGAGGCGGCAGCTTATTGATGTGCCGACATTACATTGATCTTCCTAAAGGAGAAGTGTTGGATGCCTGTTGGTTTGAACTCGGAGGCGTGATTCAGTTATCCAATGATATGTTCGATGTATACAAGGATCATCAGGAAGGGATTGATACGTTTGTTTCTCGTGCCGATAGTTGTGCTGCAGTTCGGAAGGCATTTGAAGATCAAGTGAAGCGATTGATACAGGCGTTTGCATTGCTGGATGCTGATGAGTCAAAAAAGAGAGCCTGTTTCGTGGTGTTGTCGCTCATACCAGCATTGGGATATGTGGCGTTGCGTCAGGTGGAATCGGTATGTGACCGTGATGGTCGACTTCCCGATTTGAAGAAGGTTGAACGCAAACGGTTGATCACGGACATGGAAAAATGGGGCAACATCCGCTACTGGCTGGAATCCAGTTATCTGTTGAGTGCTCAATTCAATCGGTGATCAGGCTTTGTTTTTGCACCGCAGCAGACCCGCTTTTGCTTTTTGGTCCAGTGCGTTTTTGAATTCAGCATTTTTCATATTCAGGCATTTTCTGAATTGAATGGTCGCGTTTTTGTAGTCCTTTCGTTCTTCGTAAATGAGTCCAGCTTGCAGCGCTGCGCGTGCGGCAAAATATTCTTTGAGTTCAGCTCCCAGTGCGATAGTAGAAGAGTAGTAGCGAAGCGCTTCGTTTTTTTGTTCCATGAGATCATGGATTCTCCCCATTCGGTAGGCGTATTCTGTTTTTTCCTTTTGGAGGGCAAAATCCTGTTCTCTTTTTGTGCGCATCAGTTGCAGGGCTTGGTCCTGAAGTCCAGCATCACTGAGCAGTCGGGCTCTGAGTAAAAAAGCATTTGGCCATGAGTTCGTTAAAGCGGCTTGATGCGCAGCTTTGTCGGCATCTGTCACTTCCGATCCCTTTTCGATGAGCTTTTTTCGGTAAGCCACAGCTTGTTTGCTGTTTTGTTGCAGGAGTGCAATCCAACTCAGCTTTTCATAGGTGTCTTTCACATAGAAGTTACCTTTGAATGCAGACAAGAATTGCATGAATTCATTTTTTGATTCTTCCAGTCGCAGCAGTTGCATGAGAATATACCCGCGTTCAAAATGCCAAAAGGGGATATCGTAATAGTCGTTTGACCTCTCAATCTGTTGTGAGAGTTCAAGCGCACGGGCAGAGCGCTGGTTGTTGAGGTGGATATTCATGGCCATAAAGGCCTGAAGGTGGTTGCGCTTGAAATCATAGAGTGGATCGTTCAAGAAATCAAATGTCTTGTTGACATTGCCTTCAAAGACCCAGACCAGGAAAGGATAGATCAACAATGCTTCATTTCTGCACATGGCAGAGTGTGGATTGTTGCTGCGGATGGATGAAAGGACCAAATCACTGCCTTCTTTGATATCGCCGGTCATACCGAGAAGGTTAAGAATCCACTGGTAGTTGGTCGGTACGGTTCCCAGCAGGCAGGTGAGGCTGCCGTAATAGAAATCATTTGCGACAAACTGTGGGAAGAGTTTTTTATTTTCTTTGAAGAGGGAATAGGATTTTCGAAATGCAAGTGCAGCTTCCCAGTTCTTGTCGAATCGGATTCCCGCAATTGCTTTATGGAGGTGCAACACGCCCAAGGCGTATCGATGATAGGGTGATGCAGAAGGAGTCTTTTCCAGGTTATCAATGCGGCTATCCGATCTTTTGATGAATTGCTGGTATTGGCTGGGATCTTCCGAGAAAAAGAGAGGATAAAGGTCGGCATGACTCTCCAGGAATTGCCAGGCGGCATTTTGAGGAGATTTTTTTTGTTCAGCAATCAACCATCGTTTTGCTTCAGGGATCCGCAGGGAGGTAATGGATTGATAGATGGACTGCGCTTGCTCGTTCCAGGTAAAAGAAAACTGGCTGTAACCGGGTGAAGAGCATCCAATAAAGAGGAGAACGATCGTAACGTTGCGTAAGAAACCGCTCATGGTCGACTGATCTTGAAGCTTTTGGTTTTAGTCTATCAAATAGAGTGCAAAGTACAAAATCGGTGGTGGATCAGCCAATGAGATATTCTCTGTATTTTTAGTTGTGGATAACCTCTTTACTATGAAATCTATGCGTCATTTCTTTTCAGTTGCAACACCATCTGGGAGCAGCTGGCTCTTGGTGATGGTCTGCACCATAACCATCGCATGCACGAAAAACGACAATGCTGCTTCGGTTACCCGCGTGCGAAAAAATGTTGCAAGTCTTTCGGCCCAGGAGAAAGCGGATATAGTAGATGCATTTAAAAAATTAAAGGCTACGACATCCCCTTATGACAGTAAACTGAATTATTACGACCAGTTTGTTCGTTGGCACTACCTCGCTTTTTACTGTACCCCGGCCATGTCCCATACCGATTATCCGGCGCATATGAATCCGGCCTTTTTACCTTGGCACCGATCCTACCTCGATTTATTGGAACGGGCCATGAAAGAGGTTTCGGGAAAAGATATTGCACTCCCGTATTGGGATTGGACCGATTCTAGAAGTACTGCAGCATTGTTTTCAAATGATTTCATGGGGGGAAACGGGGATCCTGCTGATGGATTTGCTTTAAAGACAGGACCCTTTCAAAAAGGACAATGGGTGTTGAAGATCACCGATGATGAAGACGTCAATGATGTGTTCTCCGATATTGATTTGAAGCCCAATCCATTGCCATTTCTGGTGCGCAACATTGGAAAGAAATTGGATCAATCTGTTTACCTGCCCGTGAGGGAAGAAATCGACAATACCCTGCAGATTTCTATTTACGATAGTTACCCATGGGATTCATCTGTTGATACCGCAAAAAGTTTTCGAAATTCACTGGAGGGCTGGAGAGGGACTGCTGGAGATACCTGCATCAATAACAACATGGACGTGATTGATATACCCGGTAAACGGAGAAGCACGTTGCACAATATAGTGCATGTCTATGTGGGCGGACTGTATAGGCTCAACGGAGTGGTTCATGGTGGGAATATGGCGCAAAACACCTCACCGAATGATCCTATTTTTTGGATTCATCATGCCAATATCGACCGGATGTGGAGTTCCTGGATGAAGCGACAAGGTCAGAAGTATTTACCGGTCAGTGGTGGTCCAATGGGAGCCAACTTAAACGACGTGATGGAGCCTTTTTCCATTCGAAAGGATATGTTCAAAACTCCTGCTTCTGTTATGAGTGAAGAAAAAATGGGGTATCGGTATGATGTGTTGTATTAAAAAAACCACCATAACATTCGTTACAGTGGTTTTCAGCACATTGATCCTGTTCATATCCGGCTCAATGGAATTGTTGATGACAATGTCTCTGGTATAACGAAATTCCGGTTCGTCATTCAGGCTCCATTGTGTATAGGCTTTGACCCTGATGAAATTCCCTTTGTAGTCTTCCGGAAGTTCAAAAGCACCTTTTGCAGTGGATTGAAAAAGTGGGGCGGCTGTCTGACTGATCATTTTGCCTGTTGTATCGTACCACTCCACATATACATTTTTGCTCAGTCGGGTAAGACCCAGCTCATCAATGATATAAACCTTATATCAAATGGTTTCCTCCTTATTGTATGCTGATTTATCGAAATGCAGATGGATCTTTTCCTTCGGAAAACTTTCTGCATAGACATTCATCATTGAATCGATCTGCTGGGCTCTTGTTGCAGTATGTCCTAAACACATCAGAATCATCAAAAAGAACAGTGGATAAAGCCTCATAATAAGAATTATGGTGCTAAATTAAATTTTTCCTAAATTATGCTTCCAAAAATCAACTTATGTTTCTTACCATAGCAGTTTTGCTCAATAGTTTGCTATCACAATTTGCTGACACCGTTTCCTATGATCTTCTGATCGGTTCCTATACCAAAGAAGGAAATTCCGGTGTTGAGATCTTTGGATTAGATACAAGATCAGGCAAACCCTTGGCTGATTATACATTGAACAGCCCTAATGCCTCATTTCTTACCGCCAGCAAGGATCGCAAATTATTATATTCAGTGAGAGAGGATGGTGGAGCTTCCGCATCAGTAGTGGTTTTCAAAGCAGGATTTGATGGCAAATACAATCTGCTGAATGCGGTCCCCAATCCAGGTAATGGACCTTGCCATATCGTGTACAGGGAAGAGAGCAAAACGGTGTATACCGCAAACTATGGATCCGGAAGTCTCTGTGTTTATAAAACCGAAAATGGAAAACTACTTCCCGTTGCTCAACATATTATTTACAAAGGTTCGAGTGTGAACAAATCAAGACAACAGGCCTCACATGCCCACCAGGTAACTGTTTCACCCGATGGTAAATTTTTGTATGTTACGGATCTTGGTGCAGATAAAATACACCAGCATTCCATCAATCCCGATGGTACGGTTTCTGAGAATTATTCATCTATTCCAGTGAAGCCCGGAAATGGTCCGCGCCATATGACATTCGATAAAACAGGCACACACGCTTATCTGATCAATGAGTTGTCTGGCACTGTAGATGTATTCAAAGTAAACGATGGAAAGTTCAGCTTGCAGCAATCCCTTGTTGCTGATACAACTGCAGCCCCCGTCAAAGGCAGTGCAGATATACATATTTCTTCCAATGGCAAATGGTTGCTGACTTCCAATAGGGTGACCAGCAATGAGGTAACCATTTTTTCAATCCTGAATGATGGATCATTGGAAAAGAAATCCCATATCCCTGTTGCCAAACATCCCCGTAATTTTTCATTTGACCCCAGCAGTAAGCATGTATATGTTGCCAGCCGGGATGAAAACAAAATCCAGGTTTTCTCTTTCAATGAATCTGATGGAAGCATGAAGGATCTCAACAGGGATATTCCAGTTAAAATGCCTGCTTGTATTTTGTTCTTGCCAAAAGTATCAACTGTTGATCCTGAAGCAAAAATCAAAGAACTGGGTATTGAACTCATCACTCCCACGGCACCGATAGCGAACTATGTAAAATGTGTGCAGACCGGGAATATGGTTTATTTATCAGGACATGGTCCTGATAAGCCGGGAGGCGGACAAGTCATCGGTAAGGTGGGTAAGGATCTAACCATTGAAGAAGGGCAGCTCGCAGCGAGGTTCACAGGCATCTCTTTGCTTTCAACCCTAAAAGCCCAGATAGGAGATCTCAATAGGGTGAAGCGGGTTGTCAAAGTTCTGGGACTGGTCAACTGTGAAGGCAGCTTCGCACAGCAACCTGCTGTCATGAATGGATTCTCCAATCTCATGGTGGATGTTTTTGGAGATCGCGGCAAACATGCAAGATCGGCTCTTGGAGCTGTTGCCCTCCCCAATAATATTGCAGTAGAAATTGAAATGATAGTAGAGCTGTATCAATAATTAAGAACACTTAAATGATAAAGTTTTGCCAGTCAGAAAGATCATATGGATTGTTTTGATGCTGATGTCCGGATACGCCGGATATCAATTCACTTCCTCGACTCCTTTGCCAGAAGGAGATCCAGATAATGGGGGGCTTATCTTACCTGATGGCTTCGATGCAGTGGTGGTGGCCGATTCTACAGGCAGGGGGCGTCATCTTGCAGTTAGAAACAACGGAGATGTTTACATAAAACTTCGCACTGCCGACAAAGATGGACATGGTAGCGTTGCCTTGCGTGATATCGACAATGATGGTAAAGCAGACATCATCAGATATTTTGGTGACTATGCAGATTCAGGGAATTATGGGAATGCCATGCGGATTCACAAGGGGCATCTTTATTTTGCCACTGCCGGTGAGGTCTATCGAACCAAGATCAATCCATGGACCCTGGTGCCAACTGCCAAAACTGAATGTCTGCTTGTCGACAATTACCGCCGTGCAAGATTCTCGCATATTGCCAAACCCATTGCTTTTGATGGCAAAGGCAACATGTATGTGCCCTTTGGATCACCCAGTGATGCTTGTCAGATTGATGATAGACAACCAGGATCACCCGGACAAAATCCTTGTCCGCAATTGGAAGAATACGGAGGTGTATGGAAATTCAGCGACAGCAAGTTGGGTCAGCGGCAAAGTGATGGAAAGCGTTATGCCACTGGCATCCGAAGCATAGTGGGAATGGATTGGAATAAAAAGGCAAATGCTTTGTATGTATTGCAGCATGGCAGAGATGATCTGTTCAGGACCTGGCCACAGTATTATACTCCCTGGCAAAGTGCATTATTGCCATCGGAAGAATTATTGAAAGTAGATGAAGGGTCTGATGCCGGTTGGCCCTATTACTATTACGATCATATGCAGGGTAAAAAACTATTGAACCCTGAATATGGTGGGGATGGAAAAATCCAGGGTGATGGTGCAAAACGCAATCAGCCTCTCATTGGCTTTCCGGGACATTTTGCGCCCAATGATATTCTATTCTATACCGGCAATCAATTCCCGGAAAGGTATAAAAATGGCGCCTTCATTGCCTTTCATGGTTCAACCATTCGCGCACCCTATCCACAAGGGGGTTACTTTGTTGCTTTTGTGCCTTTTAAAGATGGCAAAGCTTCAGGACCATGGGAAGTATTTGCTGATGGCTTTGCCGGAATAGATACCATTGTTTTTACCAGTGATGCTGCTTACAGACCATCCGGATTGGCAGAAGGTCCTGATGGTTCACTCTACGTTACAGAATCCGAAAAAGGAAAAGTGTGGAGGATCATGTTCAAAGGGGATAAAAAGAAGTTTGGTGATCAGGAGCTCAGGAATATGATTGAAAGAAAGGCTACTGCTCCCAATGTGAGTGACCCCGATAGCACGGTAGACAATCTTTCAGTGAAACTCCTGGGTGAGGGAGAAAAATTGTACACCCAATACTGTGCCAATTGCCATCAGCTGAATGGCAAAGGGGACGGAACCCGGAATCCGCCGTTGGCCGGATCAGATTGGGTATTGGGAAATAAGAAAAGATTGATACAGTTGGTGATCCACGGATTGAACGGCCCTATCACTGTTAATGGCCAAGGTTACAATGAAGTTATGCCGGCACATGATTATCTTAATGACAAGCAGCTCGCCTCCATCCTGAGTTATATCCGCCAGAGTTGGGGTAACAATGCCGGATTTATTTCCACCCATGAAATTCCAAGTAATCGGAAACTAAAGGATAAAATCAAGCTGCAATAGCTCTATGTAAAAGGCACTTTTTGGGCAAAGTGGATAAAAAGTGGCTCTTTTTCATATTATGGTTTGATATTTTCCTTAAATTGTTCAACATATTGTCCAAAAAAAGGCAATTCACCAAAACAACATTAATCATGAAAAGATTACTTGCCATGCTTATGGGGTTAATGTGTTGGGCCTCCCTGATGGCCCAGACAACCCGCCAGGTAACCGGAAAGGTTATCGGCAATGATAATGCCCCTGTGGCTTCGGCCACTGTTCAGGTAAAAGGAGGAACCCAAACTGCCCTTACCGGCAATGATGGTTCATTTTCCATTACCATAACATCAGGTCAGGTAGTTCTGACCATTTCTTCATCAGGATTCTTATCCACTGAAGTTACTGTCGCTGATGGTCAGTCTAGCGTAAATGCAACACTGAATGCCGACAACAAACAACTCAACGAGGTTGTAGTAACCGCTATGGGTCTCTCCAAGAACAAAAGAACACTTAGCTATGCTACCCAGCAGGTTGGTGTAAGTACATTCTCCAAAGCCCGTGAGCTCAATGTAGCAAACTCATTGATCGGCCGTGTTGCCGGTTTGGATGTTGTTCGCTCATCTTCTGGTGTTGGAGGTTCTTCCCGCGTTGTTCTTAGGGGCGATCGTTCTATCACAGGCAATAACCAGGCCCTGATTGTTATCGATGGTGTTCCAATGGACAACTCAAACTTCAGCCCTGGCAACGCAAATGGTGGTCGAGATGGCGGCGATGGTATTTCCAGCATCAACCCGGATGATATCGAATCCATCAACGTTCTTCGGGGAGCATCTGCAACCGCCTTGTATGGGGCAAGAGCAGCTAATGGTGCGATGATCATCAATACCAAAAAAGGCACGCGAAAAGGTTTTGGTGTAACGCTGAACAGTTCTTACATCACTGAGAAGGCAATTGTTTTGCAGGAATTCCAGGACGAATATGGTCAGGGAAGTGGTGGTGTTTATAACCGTGCATCTGAATTCAGCTGGGGGCCTAAAATGGATGGCTCTTCAGTGGCTGCCTGGGGACCTAAACCTTCTAACGTAGGAAAAACCTACAGTTTCTCACCCCAACCCGGCACCTATGAGGATTTCTATTCAACAGGAAACCAGCTTTCCAATTCATTGGCTCTCTCAGGTGGAGGTGACAAAACCCAAACTTACTTTTCCTATACCAATGTAGGCGCAAAGGGTATTGTAGACAACAATACTATGAAGCGTAATACTATGAACCTTCGTATCTCAGGTGATATCAGCAAAAAACTGAGCTATGACTCAAAGGTTACCTATCTGGATGAAGTCATCAACAATCGTCAGCAAACAGGTGAAGCATTTGCCAACCTCCAAAGACATATTCTTCGACTGCCCAGGAATATTTCTCTTGCGGCCGCTCAAGATTATGAGTTCATCAACCCTGCTACCGGACAGCTCCGTCAGAATTTCTGGAATCCAGGTTCCAATGGCGGACAAAATCCATACTGGATCAAGAACCGCGTAGTTGCCCTTGACAAAAGAGCACGTATCACCGCATTTGGTTCAATGACCTACAAGCCATTAGAGTGGTTGAGCTTTATGGGTAGGATGGGTATTGACCAGTATAACGATCAGTTTGAAGGTAAATGGTACAATAATACATATACCATTGCAGACAATGGAGATTATCAGACATTGTTCCGCAAAGTCAGAGAGATCAATACAGACTTCTTTGCATTTGTGAAAAAATCCTTCGGAGAATTCAATGTGGACGCAACCCTGGGTGCGAGCCGTCAACAGTTTTCATCTTTGGCTCAATCTACTTCTACTGGAGGTTTGAATCGTGACAATCTCTTTATTCCTTCTAATGCCAGAAGTCCTCAAATCGGACGTTCATTGGCAGAAACCGAAAAGCAGGGTGTGTTCATGACAACAGACCTTTCCTATAAGGACTATCTCACCATTTCTGCTTCGGCAAGGAATGATTGGTCATCTACTTTACCGAAAGAAAGCCGTTCTTATTTCTTCCCATCAGCAGGTTTCTCTGCTATTCTATCGAATATGATGAACCTTCCAACTGCGATTAGCTTTGCAAAACTGAGAGGTTCTTACGCAGTTACCGGTAACGATGCAAGACCGTATCTGTTGACACAGACCTATACATTTGCAGCAGGTGGCCCAACTGGATTCATATCAAGAGATGGTGTGAAGCCTTTCCCTGATCTGAAGCCTGAGTTGACAACCTCACTTGAAATTGGAACTGAAGTAAGATTGCTCAATAATCGTTTTGGTATTGATCTGGGTTGGTATACCAGTGACTCCAAAAACCAGTTGTTCTCTGTTGCGATACCTCCAGCCTCTGGATGGTCATCTCAGTTCATCAATGCCGGCCTTGTTAGAAATTCCGGAGTTGAACTTACACTGAATGGCGCTATACTCCGCAAAGGAAAATTGCGCTGGGATGTGGATTTGAACTTTGCCAGAAACAGAAACCTTCTGGTTGAACTGACTCCTGATCTAAAGCGTCTCGTACTTGCGGGTGACTTCATAAACGACGTAGTAGTTGAAGAAGGAAAGCCGCTGGGTCAGTTATACAGCCGCGGATATGAGAGGAATGCAAGCGGTCAGATTTTGATAGATGCAACAGGTCTTCCCAGAATTACTGCCGGTAAAACAGTTTTCATGGGTAATTCCCGTCCCGACTGGACAGGTGGTTTGAACAACAAAATTTCTTACGGTGATTTCACCCTTACATTCCTGATCAGTGCCCGTATGGGAGGTTATGTTTCTTCATTTACCAATGCAGTTATCTATGCTGATGGAGTAACGAAGAAAACACTGGAAGGTAGAAGCACACTGGTGGTTGATGGTGTTCAAGCTGATGGTTCTAAGAATACTACCGCAACTACAGCAGAGAAATACTGGGTTAAAGTTGGTGGAAGAAATACACCAGCCGGCGAGATTTTCACTTACGACGCTTCCAATATCAGGCTTCGTGAGTTGGTTTTCAGCTATAATCTACCCAGAACCCTTATCAAAGGCTTGCCATTCCAAACAGGCTCTCTATCTTTGGTGGGTAGAAACCTTTTCTTCCTGATGAACAAAGCAGAAGGCTTCGATCCAGAGCTTACAGCAGGTGCTCAAAACACAACTGTTGGTCTTGAATCATTTTCATTGCCTTCCACCCGTTCCATAGGAATCAATCTTAACCTGACATTCTAAACACGAACAACACATGCATATGAAACACAATAGAATCATTCATTTGCCGGTGCTGCTACTACTGGCAACATTCAGCCTTTTTTCCTGCACGGATAAATTTGATGAGCTGAATACCGACAAAACAAAACTCACGGAGCTGGATGCTGTAGGTGTAAACAATGCTTTTGCTGCAGCACAGTACCGCTCAATTCAGGCCTCCTGGCAAACGTTTCAGAGCCTTTTCGCAGATCTGCAGTCGCAGTATTTCGCAAACGTGGCCATCAACTTCCCATCTGACAGAAACCAGATGGTGGGTTCCTGGCTCAACGGAGCATGGAACGGTTTCTTCAGCAACGCTATTCCACCCATCCTAGGTGTTTTAGACAACACCAAGCCTGGTGGTAAAGCAGCCAATCCTGCCATATTTGCTATCGCTAATATCTGGAAAGTACAGATGTTCCTCCCACGCACTGATTATTGGGGCGCCATTCCTTATTCAAAAGTAGGTAGTGGTGAAAAGTCAATTGAGTATGATTCCCAGGAAGCTATTTACAAGGACTTTTTTGCAACCTTGAAAAAGTCTGTGGATGACCTCCAAGCATTCAAGGGTACAAATGTTTCTCTAGGTGCTAACGATCAGATCTATCAGGGTAATGTTGACAAATGGATTCGTTTTGCCAATTCCATGCGTTTACGTTTGGCACTCAGGGTTTCAGTGGTTGATCCGGCATTGGCAAAAGCAGAAGCAGAAGCAGCGGTTGCTTCAGGTGTTCTAACTGCCAACGCAGATGACGCATATGTTAGAGTAACAACCAATTCACTGAACCCCATGTGTCAGGCTACAGCCTGGAACGAATTCAGGATGAGTGCTGCCATGGAAAGTGTACTCAAAGGCTACAGTGATCCGCGCATGGCCAAGATGTATGCACCCGTTCCCGGCAAATCCAATTTCAAAGGTCTCCGCAATGGTTATACTCAGGTACAACTGGGACTTCCTGAAAATGCTGCAGGTGCCAATTCCAATGTGGCCAACAACTATTTGCCAGACTTCCAGTTCTCGACTCCTTTTCTTGTTATGTATGCAGCTGAATCATGGTTCCTTCGCGCTGAAGGTGCCTTGAATGGATGGAACATGGGTACAGGAACTGCTCAAAGTTTCTATGAGCAAGGCATAAGAACATCCATGGCATCATGGGGCTTTACAGGAGCGGCTGTTGATGCATACATTGCAGGTACAACAACTCCCATAGCGCTGAATGATGTAGTTCAGACTCCTGCATTATCTGATATTCCTGTTCAATGGGGAGCTACAGTTATCAAACAGAGGGAACAGATACAAACCCAGAAATGGATTGCTAACTGGCCTAATGGTCATGAAGCCTGGGCAGAATACAGACGAACAGGTTTCCCTAAACTCTATCCAAGGGTCAATTCAGAAAATACGGATGTGCCTGCAAATGGAGTAGTAAGAAGAACCCCTTATGTTTCAGGTGAATTAGCTACAAATGCCAAAGGAGTTCAATCGGGTGTAAGCAAACTCGGAGGCCCCGACAATGCTGCAACCAGACTTTGGTGGAATAAATAAAACTATCTCCATGATAAAAACCCCGGCAAAACGCCGGGGTTTTTTATTACACATTTATTGACGAACTTACAGGTAAGAGTAAAGCATGACTTTTATGCGCAATCCAATTTTAATCTTTCTGTTCCTATCGCTCTATTCATGCTCTCAAAAGCAATCAGCTTTTGAGGTACTTTCTTCCGGCTATACAGGAGTAGAGTTCAATAATTACCTGGAAGAGTCGGAAGACCTGAACGTATTGAACTACACTTACTTTTATAACGGTGGTGGAGTGGCGATTGGGGATCTCAATAATGATGGTCTGCCTGATCTTGTTTTTACAGGAAATATGGTAAGAAACAAGATCTTCCTTAACAAAGGCGAGATGAAGTTTGAAGACATGACCACAGCTTCTGGAATAGCTGACAAACAAGGCTGGTGTACCGGTGTAACATTGGTTGATATCAATGCTGATGGCTGGCTGGACATATATATCTGCCGTTCAGCAGATGTCGATCCCACAAGAAGAACAAATCTCCTTTTCATCAACAACCAAAACAACACTTTCTCTGAACAGGCTGAAACATTCGGCCTTGCAGATCAGGGATATTCTACACAATCTGCTTTTTTTGACTATGATAAAGATGGTGATCTTGATTGTGTGGTCATAAATCATTCTCTGAAAAAATACACCACAGGAGTTTCAGACAATCCGCAGCTCCGTCAGGAAGAGAATCCCTTTTTCGCCAGCAAACTATACAGGAATGACGAAGGTCATTTTACGGATGTCAGTAAATCTGCCGGAATTGTTTCCAACGTGTTGAGTTTCGGTCTGGGAATTGTTGTCAATGATTTTAATGCCGACGGATGGCCGGATTTTTTTATCAGCAATGATTTCAATGAACCCGATTATCTGTTCATCAATCAGCAGAACGGAACTTTCAAAGAAGAAGCTTCACAGCGCCTTACCCAACACTCTCTCTATTCAATGGGCGCTGATGCGAATGATATTGATCACGATGGATTGCCAGATCTGGTAACATTGGATATGCTCCCCGAAAGCAACTATGATCAGAAGATGCATTCCGGTGCAGAAAATTTTGATAAGTTCAGATATCTTTTCTCAAAAGGATTTCACAATCAGTACAGCCGAAACATGCTGCACCGAAACAATGGAGGCCAGGATTTTTTAGAAATTGGACAGCTTTCAGGGATATCCAATACAGACTGGAGCTGGTCGGCACTATTAAAGGATTTTGATAACGACGGTGAATCGGATCTTTTTGTTACCAATGGTTATGTTCGCGATTATACCGATATGGATTTTATCAAGTATTCTTTTAATCGTCAGGTAGAGCTTGTGGAAGGTGGTGGTTCCGATCAGTCGATGATGGAGTATATCAAAGAAATGCCCGGACATCCTCTAAGCAATTATATGTTTCGGAATACCGGCAATTATCGATTTGAAAATGTTTCTCAAACTTGGGGCTTCAACAAGGAAGGAATATACTCCGGAGCATCTGCCGGCGATCTTGATCTTGATGGAGATCTGGATCTTGTATTGACTGTTACCAATGGTAAGGCTCTCATTCATCGCAATAATGTTGCTGATCATCAGAAAAAGTCATTGCGCTTCAAGTTTAAGGGTAAAAAACCCAACCTCATGGGTATAGGAACCTCAGTTACACTATATGCAAATGGAATCCTCCAAAAGCAAGAACACCATATCAGTCGTGGGTTTCAATCTGCAATGGAACCAATCATGCATTTCGGCTTGGGGAATGTGGTAAAAGCAGATTCAGTAAAAGTGATCTGGCCCGACGGAAACATTGAAATATTGAAAGACTTGCCCGCTGGCAAACTGATTGAGCTAGACCAGGCCAAAGCATTGCCATCGTCAACTGTCGATGATAAAGCCATCACATTATATAAAATCAATCCTGGGCTCAGTATTCCTATTCAGGATCGCTATCAATCTGATTTCTCCGTTCAACCCTCACTCAATAATTTCATCAGCAATGTTTCACCTATTTTGGCATTGGCTGATTTTAATGGCGACAATAAAGAAGAGCTTGTTATAGGTGCCACAAGAGATGGCGCTACTAGAGTTATGTCCGGGCAACAAACGTTGTTTACCCTAATCGAAGAAACAAATGCTCCCGTAAGTGTTTTGCTCACAAAAGATATCAATCATGATGGGAAAACGGATATCCTTGTTGGCAGGAATGGATATGGCTCAGATCAGCCGGGAAATACAGTTCAGGTTTATCTTAACGAGAATGGTAAGAACTTTGCATATAAGAATGAGTTTTTACCCTCCACTTCAATGGTGGTAGGTGCAATTGCATTTGATGATAGTTTTGCGGATGGCAATGCCAGGCTTTTTGTTGGTTCACGAGTCAGAAATGGCCAATATCCCAAGGCAGATCCTTCCAAAATATTTGTACTATCCCCAGAAGGTAAATTCCTAAGAGAAGAATCACTTCCTTTGAAGGGTGATTTGGGGATGATAACCGGTGCAGTCTTTTCTGATGTAGATGGTAAGCCGGGTAAGGAATTGCTGACAGTTGGCGAGTTCTGCTCGCTTAAGGTTTTCTGTTACCAGAATGGACAGTGGAAAGACAATACACAAAAATATTTGCCAAAGCCCATGGTCGGCTGGTGGAATTCGATTGCAGTTTCAGATTTGGATGGAGATGGTGATGATGATATCATTGCAGGAAATTACGGATTGAATACACAATTCAGGGTGAGTGATTCTCTCCCAATTACCATCTTGTATAAAGATTTTGACGGTAATGGAAAATTGGATGCAGTTACTTCTTATTTCATCAATGGTGTCTCTTTTCCATCTCATTCTCTGGATGATTTGCTGGAGCAAATGCCATCTCTGCGCAAGCGTTTTGACAAATATGCCAAGTATGCCCGGGTCACAACAGATGAGCTTTTCACTGATGTTCAAAAGAAAAATGCGGCTGAATTGAAGGCCACAGAAATGCGAACTCTGATGTTTGAAAATACTGGTGGAAAGCCACTTCTGATACACGAATTTCCCCTACAAGCGCAATTGTCACCTGTCTTTGCAATTGCAACTTTTGATATGGATGAAGACGGCAAAAAAGATATCTTACTCTGTGGCAATCAGTCAGGTACACGCATCAAGTATGGTAAATATGACGCCAACAGGGGATTCGTTTTCAGGAATATGGGCGGATTTAAATTCTCATACACAGAAACATTCAAAACTGGCATCAACCTAAAAGGCGATGTTCGTTCCATAGCTATTTCAAATAAACGCAGCCGATTGTATTTTGGGATCAATGGAAGCAGCGTTATCGGCATTGAAAAAAGGAAGTGATCTCCTGCTCACTTCGCATAGACTGGCTGTGCAATCCCATTGAGATCGTATACAACTTTGCCTGCGCGAATGGTCATCTCACATTCGAATTTTTCATTTCCCTTCACCTTGTAACCTGTCTTATCATAAAAACCAAAATCTCCTTTTCTGATGTTCAGTATGGTTATATCTGCTTCAGCGCCTACACTCAAATGTCCTAGTTCTTCTCTCTTGATAGCTTTCGCTGAAGACCATGTTGATGCCTTGATTACATCTGGCAAGGGCATGCCCATTTGCATGAATTTTGTCATTACACTCAATTGATCTTTCATAGAAGTGTTCATGCTTCCAGTATGTAAATCGGTGCTGATGGTAGAGGGGAAGAATCCTGCTTTCAGCGCAGGGATGGCCTGTGTATAATTGAAGCTGGCACCACCATATCCCACATCAAAAATAATCCCTCTCTCTCTGGCGGCTTTCATGAAGGGTTGAAGAGTTCCTTTTTCTTCATCCACTATGGTTTCCCTGGATCCGTCCAGCTTGGCATAAGAATGGGTATAAATATCTCCAGGTCTAAGCTTCTTCATGAAAAGTTCTTCTAGTGAAAGGGTTGGCCTGGCACCACCAAAGTCAATTATCACAGGCATATCAGCTTGTCGTCCGGCTTCCACCACACGGTCGGTTGGAGTCCAGTCGTGACCGGAAAAGTGAGCTAGTTTAAAGCCTACCACATGTGCCTTGTTTGCCTTGGCTGCATTGGCTGTTAATTTGGAATCCATGTCGGATACATCCTGTTCCCAGTTGCCGCCTCTCATGCCATTGCCGACGATGTTGAGGAAAGATAATACGCGGGTTGTTGATTTGTCGATTACATTGTTTTTAAACGTGGCAAAATTCCTCCAGCCGGCACCTCCACAATCCACGATCGTTGTAACACCAACCCGAAGTGTGAATCCATCGGGGGGAAGGGCGCTGAAGCCATCGCTCAGGTAATGATCTTCCTGTGTGCCATAAAATACATGTCCGTGAATATCGATGAGCCCGGGTGTTACAATCATTCCCATTGCATCAACCACCTGTTTGGCAGTTCCCTGGATCTGGGCAGCCACTTTCTCGATCTTGCCATTGCTCACTGCGATATCCATCCTCGCATCTATACCATTTTTAGGATCGATTACGCGTCCGTTTCTGATCAGGATATCAAAGTTTTGGGCATGGGTTTGCTGCATCAGCAGCAGGGCTGTTAAAAGCAGTAGTAATCTGGTCATAGCAATCAATTGTGTATTAAATATATTCAATTCATTCGAGATATTTATCGGTTTAAATCAGTAAATTGTTATCACCAACGAGATTCTTTATACCTTAAAACAAACCATCATGCAGGCAGAACCCAGAAGGTCAGTTTTCAGAAAAATGCTGGCCACCGCATTGGGAATGACCGGTCTCAGCGCCATGGCCACTCCTTCATCTGAAAGCTCAGAAAAAAAATGCAATAACATTGTCAGGGATCAGGAGATCCCTTTGTTCTCCGGATCCACAACCTTTGGCGATCTTGTTTTCATTGCGGGGAAAGGTGCGCATTTCGAAGGTGATATCAAAGCCCATACGGATCATGTGTTGAAGGAACTGGAGAAGGAACTTATAAAAGCAGGTTCTTCCATGGAAAAGGTTCTCAAAGTAAATGTATACCTGGCTGATCTGGGTGATTACAAAGCCATGAATGAAGTATTCAGGGGAAGATTCGGTCCCAACCCGCCTGTTCGCACTACCGTGGCCACCTACGGCGGTGTACCGGGAAACTCTCTGGTAGAGATAGATTGTATTGCTTATATCAAAAAACCATAACATGAAAAGACGTCAACTCCTTAAATATGCTTCCCTGTCTTCCCTTGCGGGAGTAAGTTTACCTCTGTTGCCCGGAACAGTGAAGGCCGGAGAAGTCTCAACTTTTGCCAAAAGGGATCTGTTTGCTGAACTCGGGATTCGCACCTTCATCAATGCTGCCGGTACTTACACTGCCATGACAGCTTCGCTCATGAGGCCGGAAGCCATGGATGCTATCAGACAAGCCTCTCATAAGTTCTGTATGCTGGACGAATTGCAGGACAAAGTAGGAGAACGCATAGCCAGCATGACGCATGCAGAAGCAGCGGTAGTGACCAGCGGAGCCTTTGCCGCATTGACCCTCGGGATGGCGGGTATTCTCACCGGCATGGATCCGGTGAAGGTTAAAAGTCTGCCCAAACTGGAAGGGACCGGAATGAAGATGGAAGTGATTTGTCAGAAAGCCCATGCCATTGGTTATAACCAGGCACTTACCAACACGGGTGTGAAGGTGATCATGATCGAAACCAGGGAGGAGCTGATCAAGGCCATCAATAAAAATACAGCGGCCATGCACTTTTTGCATATCAATGCAGATCGGGGTCAAATACAACACGAGGAATGGGTTGAGATCGGTAAGAAATATGGAATTCCAACTACCATCGATATTGCTGCAGATGTACCTCCGGTTTCCAATCTCTGGCGCTTCAATGATATGGGATTTCATTTTGTTGCGATATCCGGAGGCAAGGCCCTGAGGGGTCCGCAAAGTGCAGGAATTCTCATGGGTAAGAAAGAAGTGATTGCTGCAGCAAGACTTTCCATGCCACCTCGTGGTGAAACCATCGGTCGTGGTATGAAAGTGAACAAGGAAGAGGTGTTGGGTATGTATGTAGCGCTGGAGTCTTTCATGGCAATTGATCATGATGAGGAATACAAAATGTTTCAAAAGCGGATCGACAAGATCAAATCAGCCGTGGATCAGGTTTCAGGAATAACTACAGTGGTCAATCACCCCAAGCTGGGAAATGTTACTCCAACACTCAACATAACATGGGATGCAACGAAGATCAAGAAAGATGGCAATCAGTTGCGTGAAGACCTTCGCAAGGGAGATCCTTCAATTGAGGTGGTAGGCGGTAAAGACAACCTCAGTGTAACCACCTGGTCTTTACAGGAAGGGGAGGATAAGATTGTAGCTGCCAGATTAAAGGAAGTGTTGATGGCAGCCTCTGTCTGATAGTTTCAATTCAATTTCATTTATGTACAGGAGATTCTTTGCACTGGCATTAAGTTTTTATTCTTTTTCTGTAATGGCCCAATCCATTTCCAGGGAAGAGATGTTATACCTGACAGCTTCATGGAAAGGGGAGAGATTTGTGGATGGCAGGCCAAAGGTCAGCGATCAGCTGATTGAGCGTGCAAAAAAAATCGGCATTGAGGAAGCATGGCAGATCCTGCAGAATGAAGGGTATAAAAATCAATATGAAGGAAACTGGAAGATGGTCCATGATGATGTTCCTGTTGTTGGCAGGGCGGTGACAGCACGTTTCATTCCATCCAGGCCGGATCTGGAATTGCAGATCAAGGAAAGAGGGAAACAGGAAGGGCGTAAGGGCAATACCAATGCTTGGCCTATCGAAATTTTGCAGAAGGGGGATGTGTATGTAGCAGAAGCTTTCGGTAAAATTGCACAGGGTACCTTGATAGGAGATAATCTGGGAACATCCATTTTTAATAAGACGGGCACCGGCGTTATTTTTGATGGTGCGGCCAGGGATTTGTCAGGACTTGCAAAGATCCCGGGGTTCAATGCATTTGTCAGGGATTTTCATCCTTCTTTTTTGGAGGATGTAGTGCTGGGTGGACTCAATACTCCCATACGCATTGGTGGAGCGATTGTGATGCCGGGCGATCTTGTGATTTCCGAAAGGGAAGGGGTCTTGTTCATCCCGGCTCATATGGCTGAAAAAGTAATTGAAACGGCGGAGTTCATCAGCGTGCGGGATAGGTTTTCAAAAGACATGCTGAAGTCGGGCAAGTACAATGCGGGACAAATCGACAATCAATGGACGGAAGAGATCAAAACATCATTTCTGGAGTGGATCAAAAAACATCCTGAAGAACCTCAGATAGACAAGGTTGCGTTGGAGAGGTTTTTGTCTAAGAGAACATGGTAGATGTATTTGTTTTTTTTACGAATTGATATTGGATTTTTGTAAAAAATATGCACGCATATCACCATCGCCCTTTTCATTCAATTGATTTGCCTGGCGAGCAAATGTTCGCATTTGGCTTTTTGAATATGCGAAGGATTTGGGATTGATTCCGTAAGAATTCTGGTGATGTAATGGTATATCATTTACATATTGTTCACTACCCCAAAATTGAAATGCATTGGAGTCTGAAATTTGATATTTGATGAACATGTTGTTCTGCTTTGCAAGATTTTCTATGCCTTTATTCGTAAATATATGATAGTGACGAGGAGCGTCTATCTGCGCCCATTTTGATTTGTATTTTCGAAAAGCGTGACTATCAGTGTAAATCGTCAGCATAAAGTGGACAAGATATAGTCTAAATTAGTAGAGTGTTTCCATCATTAACAATTAAAACAAAAATGACATGGAACAGAAGCCAAAACAATCTACAGAGAACTTCATTAAAGACATCCGTCGTAAGTCAAGGCGGTTATTTTCCTCAGAACAAAAGCTCATCATTGTAATGGAGGCTCAAAGAGGCGAGAACTCCGTTACAGAGATATGCCGCAAGCATGGCATCTCACAAGCTACCTTTTACAAGTGGAACAAAGAGTTTATGGAAGCGGGTAAAAAGCGTCTTGCAGGCGATACAGTTAGGGAAGCTAGTTCGGATGAAGTAAGTGATTTACGCAGTGAAAACAGGGACTTAAAAGAACTCGTGGCTACGCTACTACTTCAAAACAATCATTTAAAAAAAAGTATAGCCGCGCTGGGTTAAAAGAAAAGTATCCAAAGTATATGAGACTAACAGCACAGGAAAAGCAAGAGATAATCAAGTTGGTGGAAGGGTCTGATATGGGTATACACCGCTGCTTACAACACCTAGGTATAGCCAAGAGTACTTTTTTTAAATGGTATAAAGCTTATAGGGATAAGGGGTTGGTTGGACTATCACAAAAGCCCCCAGGTAACCGACGGCAGTGGAATACCATCCCCGAACAGGAGAAAACCCTAGTAGTACAAGTAGCGTTGGAATACAGTGAACTTTCCCCAAGGGAACTGGCTTGTAAGCTAAGCGATGAAAGGGGTGTATTCATATCAGAGTCAAGCGTGTATAGGATATTAAAAGCAAGGGGACTGATCACCTCACCTGCGCATATCCTATTATCAGCAAGCGATGAGTTCCATACTAAAACCCAGTTTGTGCATCAGATGTGGCAAACGGATTTTACCTACTTTAAAATCATTGGATGGGGATGGTATTACCTAAGTACCATTATTGATGATTACAGCAGGTATATTGTTCACTGGGAGTTATGCAGTACCATGAAGGCACAGGATGTTCAATCCACTGTTGCTACTGCCATAAAAAAAGCAGGGCTTAAAAAAGGGCAAAGACTCGTTTTACTAAGTGATAATGGTTCTTGTTATGTATCCTCAGAACTAAAGGATTACTTAGCCACAGAGGATATATTACCCATCCACGGACGAGTAATGCATCCACAAACACAGGGTAAAATAGAAAGGTATCACCTCACCATGAAAAACGTAGTCAAACTAAATAACTACTACCTACCAGAACAGTTAGTGGATGCCATAGGAGAATTTGTTACGTATTATAATCATGAACGCTACCATGAATCATTAAAAAATGTCACGCCAGCAGATATGTATTATGGTAGACAAGAACAAATACTCAAACAAAGAGAAATCATCAAAAAAGAGTCCCTAAAACGACGTAGAAAATTATTTTTAAAAGAAAAAACACTATTTTTAAAGAACGAAACTCTCTACAACCAAAAGTCTACATTGGCTTGACGACGGACATTTGCTTTCAAATCATTTACCAAAGAATCTTTGGTAACCAGTAAACTATCCCGTTTGCTCCAATCATTGTACAACAAATGCATGTCAGCATGCGGACCCATATAATGCCCCGCAGTTGCGAGTTGCACAATGGATTTCCGGGCTTTACTCTTCCGATAGAGCCTTCCAGTAAAAAAGAAACTGCCTTTTATTTTTTCACGAGCAAGTGATTGAGAAATACTTTTCAATCCTTCGTAATATTCATCCCCTGTAAAAACAAAAGCAATTCTTTTTCTTGTACTGTCTCCTCGTGTAATGGCCCCTTGATCCAGTATGAATAATTTCGGATCAGCTTGTATTTGTGCATTCAGTTGACGAAAGAAAAAAGTCAAAATCAGAAATATCTGCAAAGATCTCATCTGCTATTTGTTTGACTTGCTTGAACCAATTCATCAGGCCAGGGTATAGCTAGACCTGATTGTTTAACAACCGGCATGTGTGCACTGCGCTTTTTCATGACATCGGTCATCAATGCAGCCATTTTTTTTAGTTGCACAGGCATGCTTGCAGACAAATCATGTTGCTCTTGAATATCTTTTTCAATATCGTACAACTCTAAGAGTTGCTCTTTGTGAAAATAAATCAATTTCCATTTGCCTTGTCGCATGGCAGAGCACCAGGATATTCCACGCTCATTGATGTTGGTCCAGTTGTTGGGATAATGCCAAAGCAATATTTTTTGAT
>Ga0194129_10000314_pt1 | contig 96203 bp, 75 predicted proteins | sample TA2KigCa35mmetaG_FD_150862 | JGI IMG/M metagenome (GOLD analysis project Ga0194129, IMG submission 150862) | Freshwater microbial communities from Lake Tanganyika, Tanzania - TA2015038 Kigoma Deep Cast 35m | ecosystem: Environmental > Aquatic > Freshwater > Lake | place: Tanzania: Lake... | reverse complement strand
GTCGACGTGGCTTGCCGTGGCGCTCTCGCTCGCCGCGCTCTCCCTCTCCCCACACGCCGTCGCGCAGGCCTCCGACGCCGACAAGGCGCTGGCTCGCGACCTCGCGAAGGAGGCCGCGCAGGCGCTCACCGAGAAGCGCTTCGACGTAGCTCGCGAGAAGTTTGCGCGGGCCGAGTCGCTGTATCACGCGCCGACGCTGCTGGTCGGACTCGCCCGCTCGTACGTGGGTCTCGGCAAGTTCGTCGAGGCGAAGGAGGCGTACACGCAGGTCGTCCGCGAGGCGCTGCCGGCCAACGCCAGCGACGCGATGAAGCAGGCCAAGGCGGATGCCGAGAGCGAGGTCGTGACGCTCGATGACAAGATCGGCGCTGGAACGATCCAGGTGACGGCGGAGGGCGGCGGTCTGCCGTCTGGGCTCTCCGTGTTGCTCGACGACACCGGGCTGAAGCAGGCGGCGCTCGGCTTGAGGCGCCCGATGAACCCGGGTGCTCATCGCGTCGTCGTCACGGCTCCCGGGTTCAAGTCGGCCGAGAGGCGCTTCGACGTCGTCGCGAAAAAGGACGTCTCGGTCGATCTGCGCCTCGAGAAGGCTGCCGTCGCTGCGGCCGGCGCGACGCGGCCCGAGGTCCTCAAGCTCACGAGCGAGCGCGCCCCCGACGCTGACAGCGCGACCGAGACCCACCACTCCGGCACGACGGGCACCCAGGCGATCCTCGGCTGGGCCTCCGTCGGGCTCGGCGGCGCAGGCTTGCTCGTCGGCGCGATCGCGGGGGGCCTCGCGGTGAAGCGCCACAGCGATCTCGAAAAGCTCTGCGGCGGGTCGACCTGTCCGGCGTCCGCGCAAGACAGGATCGACGCCTATAATACGATGGGCACGCTCTCGACGGTCGGCCTCGTCGCCGGGGGCGTGTTCGCTGCGACGGGCGTGGTGCTGCTCGTGACCGTGCCGTCCGCTGCGCCAGCGGCCGCGTCGCGCGCCCCGCTTTCCATCGCCGTCGGCCCCTCGCGGGTCGAGGCTACCTGGCGTTTCTGACCACGCGTTCGAGGCGAAGGTCGTGGCGATCTCGCTGAACCCCTCGCAGCGGGAGGCGGTCGAGCACGACCGTGGTCCGTTGCTGGTCCTCGCGGGCGCAGGCTCGGGCAAGACCGGCGTCGTCACGCAGCGCATCGCGCGGCTCATCCGCAATGGCACGCCCGGGCACGCCATCCTCGCGATGACCTTCACCAACAAGGCTGCGGCCGAGATGCAGGAGCGGGTGGTGAGGCTCGCGGGGCCGCAGGCGACGAAGGGCCTCTTCACCTGTACGTTTCATCGCTTCGGCCTCGAGGTGTTGACCCGCGAGACCAAGGCGCTCGCGCTGCGCGGGGGGGCCTTCGCGATCTTCGACCGGGGCGACTGCACCTCGCTCGTCCGCGATGCGCTCCGCGGCATTGTCACGGGGCGAAACTACGACGTCGGCGCGATCTTGAACCGGATCTCGCTCGCGAAGAACGCGTTCCTCGACGCGGAGGGCTACGCCGCAACCGTCGCCGAGTCGGACGACGAGTACGACACCATCACCGCCCAGGTGTACCCGCGCTACGAGGCCATGCTGCGGAGCCTGCAGGCGTTCGACTTCGACGATCTCGTCACCGAGCCGGTGCGGCTCTGGAGGCGCATCCCCGAGGTGCTCGAGCGCTGGCGTCGGCGCTTCACGTTCCTCATCGTTGACGAGTATCAAGACACGAACCTGTCGCAGCTCGAGATGCTGAGGCTCCTCGCCGCCGAGCATCGCAACCTGTGCGTGGTCGGCGACGACGACCAGGCGATCTACGCGTGGCGTGGCGCGGATGTGCGCAACATCCTCGATTTCGAGCGGCATTTCCCCGGCGCGAAGGTGGTGCGGCTCGAGGAGAACTACCGGTCCTCGGCGGCCGTGCTCGCGGTGGCGAACGCGGTCCTCGCGTCGAGCCACGCGCGTCGCCACGGCAAGACGCTGCGCGCGACGAGGGGCGCGGGCTCGTCGGTGCAGGTGATCACGATGGCCGACGCGGGGACGGAGGCTGCGTGGGTCGGGGACCGCATTCATCGCCTCGTGCAGTCTGGTGAGGTGCGGCCACGCGACGTCGCCATCCTCTACCGGTCGAACCTCCAGGCCCCCGAGCTCGAAGGTGAGCTCCGAACGCGCGGCATCCCGCACCGCGTGTTCGGTGGGACGCAGACGTTCGAGCGCAAGGAGATCAAGGATCTGCTCGCCTACTTGCTCGTCGCGGTCGCTCCGGACTCGAGCGAGCTCGCCGTGCGTCGCACGCTCAACTACCCCGCGCGCGGCATCGGGGAGGCGGCGCTCGAGCGCATCGGGCACCACGCGACGCTGCACGATCGATCGTTGTGGGCGACCATCGAGCGCTCGCACGCGGTGAGCGAGCTCGCCGATGCCGCTCGCCAGGGGTGTCGCGACTACGCGCGCGTGGTCGCGGAGCTTCAGCGTGACATCGACGCGCTCCCGATGGCCGACGCGACGCGGCGGCTCGTCGAGCGCATCGCGCTCAAGGCGCAGATCTGGGCCGAGTGTGGCCAGAACCTGAAAGCTGCGGGGCGCCGCTGGTCGAGCGTCGAGCTGCTCTTGCGCTTCCTCGACAAGCGCGACCGCGCGATCGCCGCGATGCCTGAGGACGCGAGGCCAGGCCGACGCGCGGCCCTCGCGCAGATGGTGCGGCTGATGATGCTCCGAGAGGACTCGTCGGACGAGGACGGGGAAGACTACGTCACGCTCACCACAATGCACGGCGCGAAGGGGCTCGAGTTTCGCTATGTCTTCGCCGTCGGCCTGGAAGAGGGGCTGATGCCGCACGCGCGTACGCTCGAGGAGCGTACGACCGATCCCGGACCGTCAGCGCTCTCTGACGAGGCGGTCGACGAGATTGAGGAGGAGCGACGGCTCTTCTATGTCACCGTGACGCGCGCGAAGGAGCACCTCTTCCTGTGTCACGCGCGCGCGCGCGTCGTTCGAGGCCGGGTCGTGAAGCGCGTGCCGAGCCGATTCCTCCTCGAGTTGCCCGAGAAGCTCTACGAGAAGTGCGACGTGCTCGAGCCGCCGCGCGGTGACGCTGCGGTCGAGCAGGCGGGGATGGCCGACGTGCTCGCGGCGTTGCTGGCCGCTCGCGGACCCGATTGACCGAGCGGCGGCACGAGGTGGTGACGCGGGCCCCTCCTCGGTCGAGCGAACGGCGCCAAGCTTGACCCGTATCAATTGATGGACGTCACTCAAGGGTGCGAGCGCGCTGGTCAACGCGGGGGCGCCGAGAAGCGCATCGGGAACGGTTCGGCGTCCATGCGACGGTCTCGGTAGCGCGGCTCGGTCCAGCGCCAGGGCGCATCGCCTTGCTCGTGGAAGGCGGCGATCCCGATGACGCCGACGTTTCGTGTGTCGCCATGCTTCTTCGCGGCGTACGACTGCGCGACGCTCCCAAAGCGGAACGATGCCACCTCGCGCGTGCTCGTTCGGAACCCCTCGATCTCGACCTGACCCCAGGGCTCGACGAGGTAGCCGCGCTTTGCGAGCGACGCTGGCCGGCCGTCGATGACATCGAGCCCGTCGACCGACGCGACGATCTCCATGCGACCTGGACCTTGGTTTCGCACGACGATCGTGTAGCGCTCGCCCGCATGGCCAGGGACGAAATGGTCGCCGTTGGCTGTAAACCCACTGACGAAGCGACCATCGTCCGTGCGAAGCCCCACGTCGATGACGCCGCTGCCGACCGCGAAGGTCGCCCGGTAGGCGTCGTGGCGGCCTCCGCTCATGCCCTCGAGGCCACGCCAGTCGTTGTAGAAGAGCTTGCCCATCGCGAACGGGCGGCTCTCGTCGGCGCGGCTGAACGCGGCGGACGAGACGTGCGACGTGCGCGCTTCACCCCACTCGGTCGCGAGGCCTGGGCGATACTCGGGAGGCGAGTGGCGGTACGGCGAGTGCCCTCCGCGACCTCGGTAGGCTTCGGCGCTCTTGGCCTCGGACTTCGACGCCCCGCTGGCACCGGAGCCCTCGGCGACGCCGAAGCCCGACTCGCCTCGGCCGTCGCCATCGTGCGGGGCGGCTACGGGCGGTGCGGTGGGCTCGTCGCTCGGACCGCGCATCGGCATGCCCTCGTGTTCGCGCGCCTCCGGGGCAGGAGCGCCCTCGGGGAACGGCTCGGGGCGGCCCGCGTCGTCTTGGTGGACGCTCGGTGGGTGCGTCGACGGTACCTCGGTCGAGCGTTGATACGACTCGGAGCTCGGCGAGGTGACGGACGGCTGCGTCGTCGTGCCGCAGGCGACGAGGACGAGGGGCGCGAAGGCGGTGAGCGCAAGAGGGCGGTGTCGGATGGTCATGGGTTCCTCCGTGGTGTGCCGAAAGAACGCGCCCTGCGGAGGCGCCTTACAGTGCCCCTTTCTCATTTCTCGACGCCGGCGAGGTGAGGGGTCGAGGTCAGCCGAGCTCGCCGGTCCAGCTCGGCCTTGCGCTCTCGGCCTCGCCCATGAGAATGGCGAGCTGTGCCTCGAGCTCGATCGGGTCGAGGAGGTCGTCGTCGGCGACGAGGATCCTCGACCGCACGTCGCGCGCGAGGCTGTCGAATCCCTCGCGATCGGACTCGTATACGTCGCGCGGCAGCACGAGCACGAGCGGGCGCATCTCGGCCGCGGTGGTCGCGGCGTCGCTAGGGCAGCACTCGGCCACGAGCAGCTGCGCGGAGATCGCCGCCTCGCTCACGAGGCCGATCAATCGATCGCTGCCGCCAACCACCAAGGTCACCGGCACGCGCAGCGGTCGGACCGTCGGGATCTCGGAGTGGCTCACGACGCCCGAACCTCCCACGAGCGCGCGTCGCCCGCAAGCGCCCCATCCGACCCGCGCCGAGCCCGACGAGGCTCAGGTCACGAGAGCGCCGCGACCAGGCGATCGAGGTCTTCGCGGCTGTGCTTTTCGGTCACCGCGACGAGCAGCTGGTTCGAGCGCGCGGGCGCGAAGCGACCGAGATCGAGGCCGCCCAGGATCCCCAGCCCGGCGAGCTTGTCGAGCGTGCCCTTCGCGTCCCCGGGCAGCTCGAGCACGAACTCGTTGAAGAACGGGGCATCGCTCACGATCGTGTGACCCGGCAATGCGCCGAGCTTGTCGGCGAGGTAGCGCGCCTTCGACAGGCAGAGCTCGGCGGCCTCGATGAACCCGCGCTTGCCGATCATGCACATCTTGATGGTCAGGGCCGTCGCGCAGAGGCCGCTGTTCGTGCAGATGTTGCTCGTCGCGCGCTCGCGCCGGATGTGTTGCTCGCGCGTGGCGAGGGTGAGCACGTACCCGCGCTTGCCGTCCTTGTCGACCGTCTCACCGACGATGCGACCGGGCAGCTGCTGCAGCATCTTGCGGTCCTGCTTGCACGCGAAGAGCCCGACGCCCGGGCCGCCGAACTGAGGTGGCAGGCCGAGCGGTTGCCCCTCGGCGACGGCGATGTCAGCCCCGATCGCCCCGGGCGACTCGATCAGCGCGAGCGCGAACGGATCCTGCGTCACGGTGATGAACAGCGCGCCGACGGACTGCGCCTTCGCGGCCAACGCGCGCAGATCGCTGACGGTGCCGTAGAAGCTCGGGTAGCCGACGACCACGGACGCGGTGTGCTCGTCGATGGCGCTCGTGAGCGCGGCGAGATCCGAGGCGCCCGAGGGGCTCGCAGGGACGTCGACCCAGTTCTCGTTGCCGTGGTCGAGCTCACGGGCGTAGGTCTTCACCGTCTCGGTGTACTCGGGGTGGATCGAGCCGCACAAGATGGTGCGGTCGCGCTCGGTCAATCGGCGAGCCATGAGCACCGCCTCGGCGAGGCCGGTCGACGCGTCGTACATCGAGGCGTTCGCGACCGGCAGCCCGAGGATCTCGCTGACGATCGTCTGAAACTCGAAGATGACCTGCAGGGTGCCCTGCGCGACCTCGGGCTGATAGGGCGTGTATGCCGTGTAGAACTCGCTCCTGAGGAGCAGCTGGTCGGCGGCTGCCGGGAACACGTGGTCGTACGCACCCGCACCGAGAAAGCTCGTCATCCGCGCCGCCGCGTTCCTCTCGCCAAGGTCTCGCACATGGCGCATCAGCGTCGATTCGTCGAGCGCCGGATCCATGTCGAGGCGTCGCCGGAGGCGTACCTCTTCGGGGATCGAGCCGAACAAGTCATCGAGCGAGGCGACCCCGCACGAGGCGAGCATCGACTGAATTTCTTCGGCGCTGTGAGGGAGGTAGCGCATGGGCTTCGTCGTAGGGTGGGCGGGTTCCGAAGGACGGACGCGCGGCTCGGTGAAGCGGCGCGCGGTCGCGGGTCAGTGCGATTCGGATAGGAGCTTGTCGTACGCGGCCGCATCGAGCAAGCCGTCGATGGCCGATCGATCGGTCGGGACGATGGCCACCATCCAGGCCTCGCCGTAACAGTCGTCGTTCACGAGCTCAGGGCGCTCCTCGAGGGCCTTGTTGACGCGCGCGACCTTGCCGCTCAAGGGTGCGAACAGGTCCGCGAGCGTCTTCACGCTCTCGACCGTGCCGAAGGGCTTGCCCGCTTCGACGGTGTCCCCCTCGGCGACGTCGAGGTTCACGAGGGTGATGTCGCCGAGCTGCTCGACGGCGAAGGCGGTGATGCCGATGACGACGGCGTCTCCGTCGGCCTTCGCCCACTCGTGGTCCTTCGTGTACACGCGGTCGCTCTTGATCTCGCTGCTCATCGGTCTTGCCTTTCCGGTGCTCCCGCGCTCGCGGCGGGGAGGGTGCATGCGTTGGTCGGTGTCGTCGGCGCCGAGTGCCGGGCGCCATCGGCGTGAGGTCTCGAGGGCTCAGGTCGGGCGCTTGTAGAACGGTGTCGGCACCACGACGGCTTCGATCGACTTGCCGCGGCAATCGACGAGGAGCTTGGTTCCGACCGCATCGTGACCGACCGCGACGTAGCCGAGGCCGATGTTCGTGCCGAGCGTCGGCGAGGGGCTGCCGCTCGTGCAGGTGCCGATGCTGGCGCCCGTCGCGTCGAGCAGCGGGTAGCCGTGGCGTGCGATCCCGCGCCCCACCATCTCGAGGCCTACGAGCTTTCGCGCGAGCCCGGCGGCCTTCTGCGCGACGAGCGCGTTCTTGCCGAGGAAGCCGGGCTTGTCGAGCTTGACGGTCCAGCCGAGGCCGGCCTCGAGCGGGTTCGTCGTCTCGTCAATGTCGTTGCCGTAGAGCGAGAGGCGCGCCTCGAGCCGCAGCGTGTCGCGGGCCGCGAGCCCCGCCGGGACGAGCCCGAGGTCACGGCCGGCGTCGAGGAGCGCGTCCCATAGCGCGACGACGTCGTTCGATGCGCAGAAGATCTCGACGCCGTCTTCCCCGGTGTAGCCGGTGCGCGCGACCAGCGCATGCACTCCCGCGAGGACGAGCTCGGCGAGGCCGAAGCTCTTCAGCTCCACGAGCGAGGCGCCGCCGACGCGGCCGGCGATCTCGAGCGCCTTCGGGCCCTGCAGCGCGAGGAGCGCGGTTCGATCCGAGGCGTCCTCGATGGCGCAGCGGCCCGCGGCGGCGGCCTGGAAGTGCGGCGCGATCTTCGACCGGTTCGAGGCGTTGCAGACGACGAGCCAGCGGTCGGCGCGCAGGCGGTAGACGATGAGATCGTCGAGGATCGTCCCTCGCTCGTTGCAGGCGCAGGTGTAGAGCGCGCGCCCGTCGACGAGCTTCGAGGCGTCGTTGGTGATGAGCCCGTCGATCACCGCGCCCGCCTCGGGGCCCACGAGCTCGAGCTCGCCCATGTGAGACACGTCGAAGAGGCCGGCCGCGCTTCGCACCGCGAGGTGCTCTTGCTTCACGCCCTCGTACTGAACGGGCATCTCGTAGCCCGCGAATGGCACCATGCGCGCGCCCAGCGCGACATGACGGTTGTAGAGCGGCGTTCGTGCGAGCATTTCCTCGGTCACGGGCGAGGCTTCTAACCTGGATCGCGCGCGCCGGAAATGGCTCTGGCGCGTAACCTCACCTAAGGTTATTTTCCTGCGGTCATGATCACGATTACCGAGCGCGCCGCTACCAAGGTCAAGGACATCGCCACCGAGGAGAGCCTCCTCGGGCAGGGCCTGCGGCTCCGGGTGATCGGCGGCGGGTGCGCGGGCTTCAACTACGACCTCTACTTCGAGGACACGCCCACGCCGATGGACGAGGAGTTCGAGGACAAGGGCGTCAAGATGTACATCGACCCCCTGAGCTACCAGTACCTCGACGGGACCGAGATCGACTACGTCGAGGGGCTCTACGGGTCAGGCTTCAAGTTCTCGAACCCGAACGTGACGAGCACCTGCGGCTGCGGCAGCTCCTTCTCGGTCTGACGCCGCGATTTCACGCGCCGCGCGGCTGTCGCCGGCAATGGTTTGGCGACGTGACACTCCGTCACACGTCGCGCGTCGACGGGTACCGATGCGCCTTACGCCGGGCGGCGCCTTCGGTTAAACTATTCGGCATCATGCGAACCTGGATGTCCCTCGCAGGGTTGGTCGCGACATCGTCGCTCGTCTCGGCCTGCATCTCTGGAGCCGTCGATGCTCCGTCGGAATCGCCGCCGCGCGACGCATTGAAGGGACCTCCGCTCGAGGTCTCGGATGCGCCCGAAGGCGTGATCCAGACGTACTGTCCGCCCGACCTGGATGGTGGACCGTTTATTTGCGCGATGTACTGCCCGAAGGGCGACCCGAGCTGCGGCCAGCAGGGGAACGCGTGCAACCTCGCGGCCTGGGACACCGACGGCGACGGGCGCGTCTACGGCGAGGAGTGTCAGGCTGGTACCGACAGCGATATTGCGTGCTCCCTCTGTTGTTCCGCCTGTTCTCCGAACGCCTCCGCGCGTCAGCTCTGCGAGACGGGGTGTCAGTTCGAGAGCAGCAGCAGCACGGGCGGGCTCGGAGGCTCATGAGCGCGGCGTCGTTGAAGCGTGTCGCGTGTGTCGCCGTGCTGCTCACCGGCGCGGCGTGCTCGAGCGAAGAGGCGACCTCGACCTCGGGCGGTTCAACCGTCTCGAACGGATCGGGTGCTGGCGGCGCGACGGTCTCCTCGGCCTCGGCGGGCGGGGACGCGGCGAACTCCTCAAATGCAACCTCGGCGAGCGCAGGCGGCGACGGCGGCTCGGGTGCTGCAGGCAGCGGTGGCGCTGGCGGCGACGCGCCGATACCACCGGTCTGCGGCGACGGTCTGGTGAAGGCGCCGGAGCAGTGCGACGACCGCAACGCGAAGGCCGGGGACGGCTGCGAGGTCGACTGCAAGCGGACGGCTCCTGTCTGCGGCAACGCCGAGGTCGAACCCGGCGAGCTCTGCGACGATGGCCCTAGCGACAAGTGCACGGCCAGCTGCGGGTTCGACGCGGCGAAGGCTCCGCAGTGTGCCGCCGCGATCGACCTCGGCGACCCGAACCTCGTCAAGAAGGACGGCGCCATCACCACCTACACCGCCACGACGGTCGGTGGCCCGAAGGGCTTCGGGAGCGCGTCGAGCTGCACGCAGAAGTCTCTCGCGGCCGCGGTGAGGCTCCATCGTTTCACGGCGCCATCGCGCGGCGCTTACCGCTTCGAGACCATCGCGCCGGCAGGAGGCCTCACGGACACCGTGCTGTGGGCCTACACGGACTGCCTCGACACCGCGTCCACCACGGCTTGTGTTGATGACTCGGGCAACGGAACGTTGTCGAGCTTCTCGGTGTTTTTGCCGAAGGGCGTGTCGATTTATCTGGTCGTCGGCGGCGTCGGTAGCGGCGCGTACACCTTGAAGGTGACGCAGCAGTCGTCCTGCGGCGATGGCGTCGTCGGCGACGGAGAGCTCTGCGACGATGGCGGCGACCTCGACGGCGACGGCTGCAGCTCGAAGTGCGTGTCGGAGCTCACGGTCGCGGAGAGCGAGCCGAACGACAGCAGCGCTCAGGCCAACGCGTACGCGCCGGACGTGCTCGCAAAGGTCGAGGCAACGGGCGATGCGGACTGGTATTCGCTCGTCGTTCCGAAGGGGAAGAACCGTGTCGTCGCGGGGGTGTTCCCCGTGTTCGGCGGGAGCTGCGACCTCGACAAGAAGAGCGAAACGCAGCTCGGCGCGGTGTTCGCGGAGATCGCGCTTTATGCCGACGATGGGATGACGATGGTCAAGAAGGGTGATCTTTACAACCCATGCCCCGTGCTGGTCGCCAAGAACGTTCAACCCGGCAGCTACCGGCTGAAGGTCGGCGCGAACTCCAAGTTCTGTCCGAAGTGCCAGTTCGAGTACGGCTTACACGCCTACGCGCTCGAGTGAGCTCGCGCGTACGCTTCGGAGCGCCCGTTTCAACCCGCGCCCGCTACGTCGGACGAGCGCTCAGGGGCCGCTGTCGGGGACGACGCGCTCGCGTTGCGGCACCGTCGGCGCGGAGTGCTGCGAGCCGAGCGGATGGTTGCTGCCGCGCAGTCTGTCGCCGAGCGTCCGCTGGAACCCGAAGGTGAGCACGAGGTTGCTCCGCACTTGGGTGTCCGCGACGAGCTGTGGCTGCCGGACGACGCGGAGGTCGGAGTCGATGCTGGCCCAATCGACGACTTTGACGCTGACACTCGCGTGTCCAGACGTGGCGTGGATGCACGCGAGGACCAGCGCGTCCGCGAGGAAGTGCCGTGAGCGCGCGCTCGATGAGCGCGGGAGGTCGCCTTCGACCTTGCGCGGACGCGACGCGAGCGGCGTACCTCGGTCATGTTGCGCGGGCGCCCCGCGCCGAGCGACGACGTCCTGCGCGCGATCTGCTAAGACTTAGGCGTCCAAACCGGAGAAGGCGATCGCCGGCGCTGGCTCGAGAGAGTCCGCGCGGGAGGAAAGTCCGAGCTTCGCAGGGCAGGGTGCTGGGTAACGCCCAGTGGGGGTGACCCCGAGGAGAGTGCCACAGAGAAAAGACCGCCACGCCGCAGCTTGCGAGAGGTGCCGCGGGGCAAGGGTGAAACGGTGGGGTAAGAGCCCACCGCGCCTTCGGTGACGAAGGCGGCACGGCAAACCCCACCCGAAGCAAGGCCATGTAGGGAGACGCTCGAGGACGGCCCGTCCAAGTCTCCGGGTAGGCTGCTGGAGGGTCGCGGTGACGCGGCTCGTAGAGGAATGACCGCCAGCGTCGCGCGGGTGACCGCGTGACGACACAGAACTCGGCTTACGACCGGTCGGACCACGAGCCCTCGCCTTCGCGGGGGCTCGCGCTTTTGTCGTCGCTGCCACCGTCGGGTGTCCGTGCCATGATGAACTGAACAATGTTGGACGCGCTCGTCGCTACGGTCCGTCGTCACTACCCGGACGTCGACGCCGCTCCTCTGCAGAGCGCGCTGTCGGAGCTCGAGGCCGCTGCGCACTCGAGCATCGCGGCCGCACCGCGGGCCATCTCGACGCGCCCGAGCCGACCTGGCGCCTCGACGCCGCCTGCGCGCGGCTCGAGCGCCGGCGTAGCGATCCCGCGACCGTCAGCGACCGGGGTCCCGTCGCCGCGCGGCTCCGGTCCCGGAGCGGCGAAGCCCTCGAGCCCGAAGGCCGTCTCGCTCGATCCCTCTGCCCGCGAGCCGCGGTTCGGTTCGACGCTCGAGCCGAAGGCCGAGGCGCTCGAGGCCGCGACGATCGTGGCCGAGCTGCGACTCGATCCCGCCGCCGTGGTGGCGGCCCTGCTCGCGCGTCTGAGCCTCCGCGACCCCTCGGCGCGCGAGCGCATCCGCGAGCGCTTCGGGGCCGAGGTCGCCGGGCTCATCGAAGGTGTCGCGCGGCTCGCGTCGATCCGCTGGGACCGCATCGAGGAGGAGGAGGCCGAGTCGCTCCGCAAGCTGTTCCTCGCGATGGCGAAGGACGTCCGCGTCGTGATCTTGGTGCTCGCCATGCGCGTGCAGTCGATGCGAGCCCTCCATCTGGGCGAGGGCGACGACGAGGTGGGAGGGCTCCGGTACGCGCGCGAGACGCTCGAGGTGTTCGCTCCGCTCGCCAACCGCCTCGGGATCTGGCAGCTGAAGTGGGAGCTCGAAGATCTGTCCCTACGAGCGCTCGACCCCGAGACGTACCACCGGCTCGCGCGGGATCTCGCCGCGCAGCGGAGGGAGCGTGAGGCGTTCATCGACTCGGTGATGACCACGCTCCGCGAGCGCCTGCTCGCCGAGGGGATCGACGCGAAGATCAGCGGCCGCCCGAAGCACATCTACAGCATCTACAAGAAGATGGCGCGCAAGGATGTCGGGCTCGATCAGATCTTCGACGCGAGCGCCGTCCGTGTGATTTGCGGCAAGCTCACGGACTGCTACGCCGCCCTCGGCCTCGTCCACAGCCTCTGGGTGCCGCTCCCGCAAGAGTTCGACGACTACATCGCGAAGCCGAAGGAGAACGGCTACCAGTCGCTCCACACCGCGGTGGTCGGTCCGGGCGGCAAGCCGTTCGAGGTGCAGATTCGCACCGCCGAGATGCACCAGTTCAGCGAGTACGGCGTCGCCGCGCATTGGGCGTACAAAGAGCGAGCCGACGTCCAGACCAAGCAGAACGAGAAGTTCATGGTGCTGCGCCAGCTCATGAACTGGGAGCGCGACGTCGCCGATCCCCACCAGTTCGTCGAGTCGCTGAAGACCGATCTCTTCGAGGATCAGGTGTACGTGTTTACCCCGAACGGCGACATCCTCGACCTGCCGCAAGGCGCGACGCCGCTCGACTTCGCGTACCGCATTCACACCGAGGTGGGGCATCGCTGCCGCGGCGCGCGCGTCAACGGGCACATCCAGCCGCTCGACTATCCGTTGAAGACTGGCGAGCGCGTCGAGATCCTCACGCAGAAAAAGTCGCAGCCCAGCCGCGACTGGATGAACCCTTCGTTCGGCTACATCCGCACCTCGCAGGCGCGCGCGAAGGTGCGCAGCTGGTTCCGCGAGCAAGCGCGGGACACGGCGATCGCCGAGGGGCGTGACATCGTGATGCGCGAGTTTTCTCGGCTCGACATCACGCAGGTGAGCCACGAGGAGCTCGCGGCCAAGCTCGAGTACCCGAGCGTCGAGGACATGTTCGCCGCCGTTGGCTATGGCGACCGCCATCCGCAGGGGGTCGGCACCACGGCGCTCGCCCTCGACCGCGCGCGGACGCCAGCCCCCGAGCCGACCCTCGAGGCGTTCCCCGCGACCCTGCCGACGAAGCGCAAGAGCACCGGCGGCCTTTCGCTCGACGGCGTCGACGACATCCTCGGGAATCGCGCGCGCTGCTGCAATCCCGTCCCCGGCGATCGCGTGGTCGGCTTCGTGTCACGCGGTCGCGGCATCGTCATTCACAGGCGGGACTGCGTGCATGTGCGGACGACCGACGAGCCAGAGCGCCTCGTCGAGATCGACTGGGGCGGTACGCAAGGTGAGCGACACGTCGTCGACGTCGAGATCCGCGCACAGGACCGCGCAGGCCTCCTCCGCGACGTGTCGAACCTGCTCGCGACCGAGGACGTGAACCTCTCGTCGGCTCGCGCTGAGGGCAACAAAGACGGCTCGGCGTGGCTGCGCCTCTCGCTCGAGATCAAGACCTCCGAGCAAATGGTACGTGTGATGCAACGCATCGACGCCATGCCCGAGGTCCTCGAGGTCCGTCGGGTCGCGCGCTAGCGCGCATCACCCCGCGCCGCCCGCGCCGCCCATTCCGCCCGCGCCGCCCGACGGACACTGCGCGACCTTCCCGTCGCAGTCCGCGCAGCTGCAGGCCTCGTAGAGGGGCGCGCAGACGCCGTCGTTCACGCACTCCTTCGCCGTGCAGTAGTCCTCGGTCCCGAGGCACTCGCCGCAAAAGCAGGGCTCGTCGTTGTTGCAGAGCGCGAGGTCGTCGTCGCAGGCGACGCATCGCGCCGTCCCGAGGCAGTCCGTGCAGGCGCAGTCCTCGCTCGCGTCGCAGCCGCCGTTCGGCTGGCCGCCGGCGCACGCCGCGGCGTTGTCCGCGCACTCGGGGTGAGCCTGGCAGTCGGCGCAGTGGCACCCCTCGAAGAAGGTGTCGCACTCGCCGTCGTCGGTGCAGTTCTGGCGGCCGGGATCGGCGCAGTAGAAGTTGGCGTCACAGTCCGCGCAGACGCAGGAGTCCTCGAACTCGTCGCAGACGCCGTCCTCGGTGCACAAGCCCGAGATGCAGAACGCGGTCTCGACGCAGTCCTCGCACTCACAGTCCTCGCCGCCCTCGTAGTCGCAGAGCCCGTCGGCATCGCCGACGCAGGTGCTCGCGCCTCCCGCGCCCGAGCTCGCCGCCTTCGACGTCGATGCCGTCGCCGTGCCCGCGCCGCCGCCGCCGCCGCTGCCGCTCGAGCCGCCCTCGTCCGAACAGCCGCCCCACGCGCTGGCGACGACGAGAGCGAGAGACGCGGCAAGGAGGAGCGTGCGATTCACGAGAGCACGCTACCACGACCCGAGTCGTCGACGCTCGCCGAGCCTCGGCGACTGCGCGACCGAGCCTCAGCGCCTCACACTTTTCGAAAGGCGCCGCTGCGACGCGGATCGCCCGCACCCGAGAGCGTGCCGTCCGCAGCCCGCCGCACGAGGTGCACGCCGCCGAAGAACAGGTTTCGCTCCTCGAAGCGCACGAACGACTCGGCGCCGAGGCCTGCGAGCGCCTCGCCGCGGTCGACGAGGTCCATCACCTCGGCGTTTAGGACGCCGGCCTCGAAGTGAAGGCGCGCGGCCGCGACCGCGCGCTCGGCGTCGTAGCCGCGATCGACGAGGAAGGAGACGACCTGCGTGATGGCGGTGCGGATGCGATTCGCGCCGCCGGTGCCGAGCACGGTGATGCTGCCATCGTCGTCGAGGAGCAGGGTCGGAGACATCCCGGTCGACAGGCGCTCGCCGGCGGGGCTCGTGCCGAAGCCGCCCGGGTGCAGGTCGGCCTCGCCCATCAGGTTGTTCATCATGATGCCGGTGTCGCCGATCAGCGCGCCGTTGCCCTCGCCGAAGCTAAAGGTGACGGCGCAGGCGTTGCCCTTCGCGTCGAGCACGCTCACGTGCGTCGTCGAGGGCTGGCCGCTCTTGGTCGGCGCCTTCGGGAGGGATGGAGCCGCGAGCAGCGCCTCGAAGCGCGCGCGTGCGTCCTCGAACGCAGTGGTCGCGAGCCCGCGAGCTCGCGCCTCGTCGGCCGTCGCCATCGCGCACGCCAAGTGCTTCGCGTGGAGGGCGCTGCCGGGTGCCAATTGACGAAACTCACTCGCCTCGAGGAGCCCGAGCATCAGCGCGATCATCGAGCCCCCGGCCCCCGGCGGCGGATTCGTGAGCACGCGCACGCCGCGGTAGCGACGCTCGAGCGGCGTCCTGAACGCGACCTCGTAACCATCGAAGTCGGCCTCGGTGAGGAGGCCCCCTTGCGCCGGCGAGAACTGCTCGAGCATCGCGCGCGTGAGCTGGCGGTACCCCTCGCGCCAGTCGCTCCGCGCGAGGTCCTCGAGCGTGTCGGCGAGCTGCGGCAGGACGAAGACGTCCTCGGGTCCGAGCAGCGCTCCGGTCGGGGCGTAGATCGCGCGCCCCTTCGCGGTGTCGGTGAGGATGGCCTTGAGCAGCTTCGTCGCGCGTACCTGGAAGGGCCCCAGCGTGACGCCCTCGCGGAGGAAGCGACAGGCCGGCGCGATGACGTCGGCGAGCGGAAGCGAGCCCCAGCGCTCGAGCGCCGTGCACAGTCCCGGGATCACGCCGGGGACGCCGGCTGCACCTGCGCCGATGTGGAAGCGCTGCTTCGCCGGTCCGAAATCGATGTCGACGGCGCGGAAGTCGAGGTTCGGGACGTCCTTCGGCAGGAGCCTCGGAGCGTCCGAGAAGAAGTCGCAGAGCGTCACCTCACCGGTCGCGGCGTCCCGGTGAATCATCACGCCGCCGCCCGCTAGGCTCGTGAGCGCCGGCTCACCCGCCGACGTCGCGAAGCAGGCGGCGACGGCCGCATCGACAGCGTTGCCTCCCCGCGCGAGGATCTCCGCGCCCGCCTCCGCCGTTGGTGCCGAACCCGCCGCGATCACGCCGTGCATGCGGCGCACTGTAAACCGTGCCGGGTGCAGCGGGAGGGCGAAACGTGTTATCTGCGAATGTCCCGCACGAAGAGCCGACCATGCCGCCACTCAAGTATTTCGCGCCCAACATCTTCACGGCGGCGTCGCTCGTCCTCGGCCTCGCGTCGGTCGTGTGCAGCACCCGCGGCGATTTCGAACTCGCGGCGTGGATGATCCTTTGGGGCACCCTGTTCGACAAGGCGGACGGTACGGTCGCGCGGCTCTGCGACGCGACGAGCGAGTTCGGCGTCCAGTTCGACTCGTTCGCGGATTTCGTGTCGTTCGGCATCGCACCGGCGGCGCTCGTGTACTTCAGGGTCGCCCCCTCCTCGTCGATGCCTGGGCTCGTGGCCGCCGCGGCTGCCCTCTACGCGGTCGCGCTCGCGGTGCGCCTCGCGCGCTTCAACATCACGACCGGCGGCGAGAGCGTGTTCTTCGGGATCCCCGGCACCTTCATGGGGGCGCTCGTCGGCTCCTCCTTCCTCACCGCGATGAAATACGGGCTCCCGGAGTCGTTCTTCAGCTATTTCCCGTACCTCCTTGCGGTCGGCGGGTTCGCGATGGTCAGCACGCTTCGCCTCCCGAAGCTCAAGGCCCGCAAGAACAAGGCGATGAACGCATTCCAGATCGCGAACGTCCTCGCGGCCTACGTCGCCGCGCCGTTCCGCGTCTTCCCCGAGTACATGCTCGGGCTCGCGCTGGTCTACCTCGTCGGGGGCGTCGTGTATTGCCTCCTGAACCCCGAGACGGGGTTGGCGCCGGCTACGGCGACTCCCGCGGTGCGCGACGGCGACGAGCAGCACGCCGCCTGATCGGCGCGTCGCCACGGCTTCGCCCCCGACACGATAACCCTTCGAGGCGTCCGCCTCGAAGGCGAGAGGCTCTCTCGCGTCAGCGGTACTTCTCGAAGAGCGCGGTCTGACGTGAGCGCAGGCTGACCTCGCGCCCACGGATGAAGAGCCTCTCACAGCGGGTCGAGAGCTCGAGCGGATCGCCCGACCACACGGCCAGGTTGGCGAGCTGCTTCGCCGCCGGGGCGCCGTAGTCTCCGAGTCCGAAGATGTGCGCGGGGGCTCGGGTCAGCGCGGCGATCGCGGCGGCGTGAGGCAGCCCCGCGCGGACGGCGTTGCCGGCCACCTGACGGAGCTTGCGCGCGTTGTGGCTCTCGCCCGAGGACATCGCGACGACGACGCCCGCCTTGTGGAGCCGCGCCGCGTTGTCTTCGCGAGCGCCGCGCACCAGGAGATCGCGGGGGCCCTCGTCGAGCGGGTACACGATGGCCGGTACCTTCGCCGCGGCGAGGGCGCCTGCCACCTTCCAGCCCTCGGCGGCGGAGGCGACGACCGCCCGCAGCCTTCGGCTCCTGGCGAGCTCGAGCACGTTCAAGATGTCGCTCGCTCGGTCGACGTGAAAGACGACGGGGAGCTTACCATCGAGCGCGCGCGTGACGACCTCGAGGTCTCCGCGGCTCGCGCCGAGGTCGCGGACCTGCCGCTTCTCGTAGTCCCCGCGCTTCGAGCGGTAAGCCTCGGCGTCGTCGAAGAGCTCGCGCAGCAGATGCAACGCCGTCGCGTGATTCACCGGACCGCTGCCGATCGCGTAGTCATCGAGCAGGACGTGGAGCGCGAGACTTCGCGAGCCGAGGGCGCGCGCCGGGACATCCCCGTCGAGGTCGGCCCACGCGCTCTGCCCGGTGACGAGCCCGCTCACGGGGACCACCCCGACCGAGGTGATGCCCTCGCGGCGGGTGATCGCGACGAGCGGCGAGGACGGATCGTAGCCGTCGGCGGCCGCGAACGACGCCGCGATCGCACGGCCGCTCGAGTGAGCGTCGTCGCGTGAGCGATCCTCGAGATCGATCTCGGTCACGCCTACGCGCGTCAATGGATCGACGAAGCCCGCAGTGATCACCTTGCCGGCGAGGTCGAGGGTCGTCGCGCCTGCGGCAGCGCTCACGTCCGTACCGACCGAGGCGATGCGCTCGCCCTGCAAGACGATCACCGCGCGCTCGAGTGGGCGCTCTGAGGCCCCGAGCAGGGTCGCGCCGACGAGCGCGACCCGTGGGCCCGAAGGCTCGTCCTCGCCCGACGTGTCTGCCTTCTTCGCGCCCTTCGTTCCGCCTTTCGCTCTGACCTTCGGTGCGCCCTTCGTCGGACCGGGCTGAGCCTCGGCGCCAGTCGTCCACGTCAGGAGCCCCGCCCCTGCGAGGCCAAGGAGTTCTCGTCGCTTCACGGCTGCACCTCGTAGTCGCTCCAGGGCTTGCTCGGGCTCGCGGCGTCGTGCCGAACCTCGCCGTCGACCAGCACCAGCTCGGCGCGGGCGTACACGCTGAACGGATTGCCGCTCCACACCACGACGTCCGCGTCCTTGCCGACCTCGAGCGTGCCGACCCAGCGCTCGACACCGAGCGCGCGCGCGGGGTTCTCGGTCAGCCATCGGATCGCGTCGGCCTCCGTCAGCGCGAGGCCGGCGTGCTTGCCGGACCAGAGGCCCTTCGCCGCCTCCTGGTTCATGCGTCGCACGCCCTCGGACGAGTCGGTGTGCACGATGGCGTCGCCGCCGGCCGCATGCACGAGCGCGAGGTTCTCGGGGATCCCGTCGTTTGCTTCGAGCTTGAACCCGAACCAGTCGGCCCAGGTCGAGACCGAGATCTTCCGTCGCGCGAGGTCGTCTCGAATCTTGTAGGCCTCGAGCGCGTGGTGGAACGAGGTCACCTTGAAGCCGACCTCGTCGCCGAGCCCCATCATCGCGCTCATGTCGTCCGAGCGGTAACAGTGCACGTGGAGGAGGCTCAGCCCCTCGAGTACGGCGGCGAGGGCCTCGCTGTCGACATCGCGCGCGGGCGGCAGCTTCGGCTCGAAGGGCTCGGGGCTTGGGGCTGCGCCCGCTCCTTGGAGCGCGGAGAGGCAGCGGTCGGGCTCGGGGCGCGACTGACACGCCTCGCGCTTCGCGGCGAGCTTCTCGCTTTTTCGAGTCGCCTCGATCGCCCGCTTCTCCCAGGTCGCGCGGCGTTCATTCTCCGACGTCGCCCACTGCGCCCACTCGTCGATGAGTCGCCGCGCCTTGAGGAACGCGGCCCGCTGGACGGCGAGGTTCCCCATGCGGGTGGCGGGAGCGACCCTCCTCCCTCGACCGTGCACGCGCTTCGGATTCTCGCCGCACGCCATCTTGAGTCCGTGAGGCGCGCCGGGGAAGACGAGCTCGCGCGCGGTCTGGGCCGGCTTGAGCTTGATGGTCGTCGCTCGACCGCCGATCAGATTCGCGGAGCCCGGCAGGATCTGGACGGTGGTCGTGCCGCCTTCGAGCGCGCGTTGCAAGGCTGGGTCGAAGGGCCAGATCGCGTCGACCGTGCGGACGCCGGGCGTCGTCGCCGCCACTAGCTCGTTGCCGTCGTCGTGCGCGAGCGCTGCGGGCATGGGGAAGACGCCCATGTGGGAGTGCGTGTCAATGAGCCCAGGCGTCACCGTCTTGCCCGCGAGGTCGAGCACGTATGCGCCTTCGGGAGGGCTCGCGGGGCCAGGTCCTTCGCCCAGGGCGGCGATGCGTCCCTTGATCAAGAGCAAGTGTCCGTTGGCGATCTCCTTGCCGTTGCCGAGGAGCAGGCGCGCCCCGCGAAGGAGGAGCGTCACGGCGGCATCGTTCGTGGCCGGGTGATCGGACGGCTGGGGCGACTCGGCGCGCCATGGTGGCGACGCCAGCGGAGGGAGCGGTGGTCGCGAGGCCGCGAGACTCGCCTCGTCGGCCGTCTTCGACGAGCCTGGAGCGGGGAGGCAGCTGGAGGATGCGACCAGGACCGCGAGGGAGAGGGCGCGTCGGATCACAGGACTTCTTGCCAGAAGAAGGGGTAGTTCTGCCACTTGTTGTTCCCCGTGCAGTCGAGCTTCCAGGTCTTGCCGTTCTCCTCGTCGATGACCACGCAGCGCAGCTGAAAGTCATCTCCGACGCAGTCGGACGAGACGCACGCGAGGTCGAAAACGAAGACGTAGTCCTCTTCACGCCAGGTGCCGGTGAAGTAGAGCTCCGTCCAGACGCCAGGCGTCGACGCGCGGGTCGCATAGATCGTGGCGGTGGCCTTGCCGTCGCTCGTCGCCTCGAGGCGGTTCAGCTGGCCGTCGGCCACGCTGTAGAGCGAGGTCCACTCGCGGACGATGGCCGAGCCGCACCCGACGAGCGTCACGGCGGCTGCTCCGAGGAGCGACAAGGTCAAGGGCGCGGACCCCGCGCGACCACGCAACATGGGTGGGGAGCATCTACCGGAAACGGATCGCGCCGCAAGACCGCTTCGATGGCGCCGGCGCCATCGCGCTCGTCGGCAGACCCTGGCGCCCCGCGCCAACCGGCCGGTCCCGTAGGGTTGACCCCCAGGCGCTCCCGCGTATACTACCGCGCCCAACATGGCCTCTCCGCAGGCTGTCCATTCCGGGCGGCTCGCGGTCAGGCGTCAAAACGAGATCCATGCTTCACCCGATCAAGAAAGCCGAAATCGTCAGCCAATATCGAACCCACGAGAAGGATACGGGGTCGCCCGAGGTCCAGATCGCGATCCTTTCGGAGCGCATCTCGGAGCTCACCGATCACTTCAAGACCCACGCGAAGGATCATCACTCGCGCCGCGGTCTCTTGAAGCTCGTCAGCCAGCGTCGCCGCCAGCTCGACTACCTGAAGCGCGTCGACTACGACCGCTACAAGGCGCTGATCGGCCGCCTCGGCCTCCGCAAGTGATCCTTCAGTCGGTCCGCTGGAGCCGGAAGCGCTTCGAGCACTCCGACTTCACGGCCGACGCCCTCCGCGGCGGCATCACGCCTCTGCGGGTGACCAGCGCCCCGCCTCGAGCCGCCTCAGACGAGCAGGCGACGCGGGGCCTGGTCGAAGCCTCGTAACCGTCGAACCCCAGCGAGTCACTCTTCGTCTTCGATTCCTGCGCATGACCGCGGTCATGCTCAGAAACCGAGGAAGAAGAACCCGCTGCGGTCCGGCCCCAACGCGAGCGACCTCGTCAGCGACGCGGCGCTCGTCGGAGATCGCACCATGTCCGTTCGTCAAATCATCCGTGAATCCGTGATGCTGGGCGGCCGTCCGCTCACCTTCGAGACCGGCAAGCTCGCGAAGCTTGCCGAGTCCTCGGTGCTCGTCACCTACGGCGAGACCCAGGTCCTCGTCACCATGTGCTACGCGCCGCCGCGCCCCGGCACCGACTTCTTCCCGCTCACCTGCGAGTACGTCGAGAAGACCTACGCCGCAGGCAAGATCCCCGGCGGCTTCTTCAAGCGCGAGGGGCGCCTGCGGGATGAGGAGGTGCTCTCGTGCCGCATCATCGACCGCCCGCTCCGCCCGCTCTTCCCGGACGGGTTCCGAATGGACACGCAAGTCGTCGCGACCGTGATGTCGTCCGATGGCGAGAACCGCGGCGACGTGCTCGCGCTGACGGGGGCGAGCCTCTGCTGCAGCATGTCGAGCTTGCCTTGGGACGGCCCGGTGGTCGGCGTGCGGGTCGGCCGCATCGACGGCGAGCTCGTCATCAACCCGACGAACAGCCAGTTCGAGAAGTGCGACCTCAACATCATCGTCGCGTGCACCCGCGACGCGATCGTGATGGTCGAGGGCGGCGCCTCCGAGGTGAGCGAGCAGGAGATGGCGGACGCCCTCCAGTTCGCGCACGCTTCCGCCCAGCCGGTGCTCGAGCTCATCGAGGCGATCACCAAGGCCGTCGGCAAGCCGAAGATCGCCTGGTCGCCCGACGCGCTGCCCGAGGACGTCGCGAAGCGCGTCCGCGAGCTCGTCGACGGTGCGCTCGACAAGGCCGCGCGCGTGAAGGAGAAGCAGGCGCGCTACGAGGGTTACGCGCAGCTCAAGGCGAAGATGCTCGAGGCCCTGAAGGCCGAGCTCGGCGACGCGAAGTACCTCGCGGTAGAGAAGCTCGCCAAGAACGAGTTTGACGAGCGCAAGTACCACGTCGTCCGCGACTTCATGCTGACCGAGCAGCGCCGCATCGACGGCCGCGGCCCGCGCGACATCCGCCCGATCGCCACCGAGGCGGGGGTGCTCTTCCGCACCCACGGCAGCGCGCTCTTCCAGCGCGGCGAGACCCAGGCGATCGCGACGACGACGCTCGGCACGACGAGCGACGAGCAGAAGATCGACGCGCTCAACGGCGAGAGCTGGAAGCGTTTCTACCTGCACTACAACTTCCCGCCCTTCTCGACCGGCGAGACCAAGCCGATGCGCGGACCGGGCCGCCGCGAGGTGGGTCACGGTGCCCTCGCCGAGCGCGCGATCGCGCAGATCATCCCGACCAAGGAGCAGTTCCCCTACACGATCCGCATCGTCAGCGAGACGCTCGAGTCGAACGGTTCGTCGTCGATGGCAGCGGTGTGCGGCGGCTGCATGTCGCTGATGGACGCGGGCGTGCCGATCAAGGCGCCGGTCGCGGGCATCGCGATGGGCCTCATCACGGACGGCCAGCGCAACATCATCCTGAGCGACATCCTCGGCGACGAGGATCACCTCGGCGACATGGACTTCAAGGTGTGCGGCACCGAGAAGGGCATCACCGCTATCCAAATGGACATCAAGATCAAGGGCCTGTCCCGCGAGCTGATGCTCCAGGCGTTGAACCAGGCGCGTGAGGGCCGGCTTCACATCCTCGGCAAGATGCTCGAGACGCTCCCGGCTTCGCGCCCCGAGCTCTCGAAGTACGCGCCCCGAATCGTCTCGATCAAGGTCAAGCCCGAGCAGATCCGAATCATCATCGGGCCCGGCGGCAAGACCATCAAGGGCATCGTCGACCAGACGGGCGTGTCGATCGACGTCGAGGACGACGGCACCGTCAACATCGCTTCGGCCGACGCCGAGGCGCTTCGGAAGGCGGTCGACATCGTCAACGGCCTCACCGCCGAGCCCGAGGTCGGCAAGGTCTACGACGGCATCGTGCGTCGGCTCGCCGACTTCGGCGCGTTCGTCGAGATCCTGCCGAACTGGGATGGCCTCGTGCACATCTCGGAGCTCGCCTGGGGCCGCACCGAGCGCGTCGAGGACATCTGCAAGGAGGGTGACCCGCTCCAGGTCAAGGTCCTCAGCGTCGACAACGATGGCAAGGTTCGCCTGAGCCATCGCGAGACGCTGCCCAAGCCCGAGGGCTACCAGCCCCCGCCGGAGCGCGAGCGCGGCGACCGTGGCCCGCGCCGCGACGACCGTGGCCCGCGCCGCGACGACCGTGGTCCGCGCCGCGATGACCGTGGCCCGCGCCGCGATGACCGTGGCCCGCGCCGTGACGACCGTGGCCCGCGCGAGGAGCGTGGGCCGGTCGGTGGCGATGACCTCCCGCAGTTCAGCGTCGGCGAGGCTCCGCGCCCTGGCGAGGACTCGAGCGAGGAGGAGCGTCGCCGTCGCGCGCGCCGCACCTCGAGCGCCGGGCAAGCCGGTGGCGAGGGCGGTGGTGAAGGGGGCGGCGAGGGCGAGTCGCGCCGCCGTCGCTGACGCGCGCTGCGCCGAACGCGGGGGCCTTCGATGTCACGACCACGTCGCGTCGTCGAGGTCCTCCGCGAGTTCTCGATCCCGCTCATCGCCGGCGTCTTAACGAGCCTCGTGTGGGCGAACCTCGACGAGGTCGGCTACCGGGCGACCGTCCACTTCGCGCCGCTGACGCTCCTCGGCTTCGGCGGTGAGGTGGCGCATGCGACCTCGCTTCACTATCTCGTGAACGAGATCTTGATGGCCTTCTTCTTCGGCATCGCGACGAAGGAGATCACCGAGTCCTGCTTGCCTGGGGGCGCGCTCTTTCCGCTGAACCGCGCGGTGAACCCGCTCCTCGGCACGCTCGGCGGCGTGCTCGGACCGATCGTCGTCTACAAGGCCATGGTCGCCCTCCTCGGAGCACCGGAGATCGCCGTGGGTTGGGGCGTTCCGACCGCGACCGACATCGCGCTCGCCTGGCTCGTGGCGCGCGCAGTGTTCGGCGCGAAGCATCCGGCCGTGAGCTACCTGCTCTTGCTCGCGGTCGCCGACGACGGCATCGGCCTCGCGATCATCGCGGTGTTCTACCCGGATCCGATGCATCCGACGCAGCCCGTGTGGCTCGCGCTCGTCGCGCTCGCGATGGGCCTCGCGTGGCTCCTGAAGCGTCGCGGCGCGCTGAGTCCGTGGCTCTACGTGCTCGTGCCGGGGATCCTCTCGTGGCTCGGCCTCGCCAAGGCGCACATGCACCCGGCCCTCGCGCTCGTGCCGATTGTCCCGTTCATGCCGCACGCCGTCCGTGACGAGGGGCTCTTCGTCGAGTCGGTCGGGCCCGATCCCGTGACCGACACGATGCGTCGCTTCGAGCACGCGGTGAAGCAACCGGTCGACTTTGGCATGTTCGGCTTCGGGCTCGTCAACGCAGGCGTCGCCTTCACCTCGATCGGGCCCGCGACGTGGGCGGTGTTCGCGGCGCTCCTCGTCGGCAAGACGCTTGGCGTCTCGACGCTCGCGACGCTCGGCGATCGCCTCGGCTTCCCGATCCCCGAGGGCATGACGCCGAAGGAGCTCGTCTTCGCGGGCCTCACCGCCGGGCTCGGGCTCACGGTCGCGCTGTTCGTCGCCGGGGCCGCGTTCACCGATCCGACGATCCAGGGCGCCGCGAAGATGGGCGCGCTCTTCTCGGTCGCCGCCGCGCCGCTCGCGCTCGCGGGAGGGCGCCTCTTCGGGCTCGAGCGTCGCTCGACTTGAGCGTCGATGCGTGGCGGTCCTCGGGCACCGTGACGCGCGATCATGCTATGCGGGAGGCGTGACGATCTCCGAGAAGCTCGACCGCTTGCGCGCGATGCTGCGCGAGCTCGAGTCCGTGCTCGTGTGCTACTCCGGTGGGGTCGACAGCGCGTTCATGCTGGCTGTGGCCCACGAGGTCCTCGGTCCGAAGGCGATCGGCATGACGGCCGTCTCGCCGAGCCTGCCGGAGCTCGAGCGGGAGGAGGCCGTGGCGGTCGCGCGCGCGATCGGCGCCGAGCACCGGCTCGTCGACTCGAGCGAGATCGAGGACCCGGCGTACGTCGCGAACAACCCGGACCGCTGCTTTCACTGTAAGAGCGAGCTCTACCGGCTCGCTGCCGTGAAGCAGCGCGAGTGGCAGCTCTCGCACCTCGTCAACGGCACCAACGTCGACGACCTCGGGGATTACCGGCCGGGGCTTGAGGCGGCGAAGCAGGCGGGGGTCGTGAGCCCGCTCGTCGAGCTCGGCTTCACCAAGGCGGACGTGCGCGAGGGCTCGCTCGCGATCGGGCTAGGCGTGTGGGACAAGCCCGCGTCGGCGTGCCTCTCGAGCCGCATCCCCTACGGGACCAGCGTCACCCGCGAGCGGCTCTCGCAGGTCGGTGGGCTCGAGCGCGTGCTGCGCGCCGAGCTTGGCTTTCGTCAAGTGAGGGTGCGGTACCACGACGCGATCGCGCGGATCGAGATCGCGCTCGACGAGCTGCCGCGCGCGCTCGATGCCGAGGTGCGCGGACGCCTGGTCGCGGCAGGGCGCGAGCATGGCTTCCGGTTCGTGACCGTTGACCTCGCGGGCTACCAGATGGGCAGCCACAACGCGGTCCTCGTCGGAAAATCGTTGCGCGTCGTGTCTTGAGCGCGGCGAGTTCTTGTCGACGATCAATCGAGCGCGACGTCGACGAGCGCGGCGTCGAGCGCCGTGACGAAGGGCGTGCCGCCCGAGTTGCCTTTGAGCGGCGGCAGTGTGCCTCCGCCGAGCACCAGCTCTCCCTCGACCCGACCGCCGAGGAGCACGGTGTCGCCCGAGGCCGCGACCGACGTGATGGTCACGTTCGAGGTCGCGCTGGTCACGCTCGCCTTGGCGTCGATCGTCGAGAGGGTCGCCGCGAGGCTCAGGAGGAAGGCTTGACGCTCGGCGCTCCCGGTCTTGGCCGAGGCGAGGGCCGTCGAGGTATTCGGCGTCTTCGGGTCGATCTTCATGAGCGCCGGGACGGTCGTGTTGACGGGGAAGGTGTCGACCGTTCCGGCGACCAGGAGGCGTGCGGTGGCTCCGGCTCCGCTCGCGGCTAGGGAAATCGCGGTGTTCGGTGCTCTCGAGAGGGGCGGGCTGCTCGTGACCGAGGCGAGCGAGGTCCCAAGGCTGTTCGCGTTGGTTGGCGCGGCAAACGTCAGCAAGCCAAATGAGTTGATGTCGTCGCCCGCGACGTAGTTGCTGAAGACGCTCGATGCGGAGCTCTCCCCGGGGCTCTTCTGGACCTCCGCGCACGCCGATTCGAGCGCCAGGTAAGGTGCATCACCAAGCGTCGTCAGGGCGAGCGGGCTGGTCGCCATGTCTGTGCATCCGAGTCGCAAGCGGACGACTTCGCCGGTAGGGGATGAGCTCGTGCCATTAAACTCGACTTCGCCTACCACGTTGCTGGGGAGCCCGTAGAGGCAGGCAAGGGGTAAGGCCGTTGGGGCCCCGCGGCCGCCGTTGCTGCACTTCGTCGCGAGGTAGGCGGCCTTCGATGAGGCGGCGAGCGCGACGACGGTGTCGACCTTGCTCGGCTCGCTCGCCTTGACCACGAGCGTTGCTGCGGGTGTCTCCGCTACCTTCCCGCCCATGCCGATCGTGTAGCGATGGAGGACGGCACGGTTCCCCGAGCTCTCGGTGAAGGCCAGGTAGAGATTGCCGCCCTGGTTCGGCTCTTGAGCCGTCGCCGCGAGCGCGAGGTCGTCGATGTTCGTGAGCCCGGGGATGGAGAGCACTTCCGTCATCGTGGCGCCGGCGGTGTCGCGGTAGACGTTGAGCGGGGCGGGCACGTTCGAATCGGAGGCCCCGACGATGGCGAGCCAGACGTGCCCGGGGCTGCTCGCGACGGCGAAGCCGCGCTTCATGTTCGCAGCGAGCGGGGTCGCGGTGAGCGTGTCGGTCATCGGTGCAGAGCCGTTGGCCTTCGAAAGGAGCGCAACGGTGACGTGGTTGAGGCTGGCGGAGAAGGGCTTGCCGAAGAGCGGTTGCTCCTTCGCGTCGATCGCACCTGCGAGGAGCGCCGCCCCGCCGTCGAGCGCGACCATTGGAGTCACGGCGGGCGACTCCGTGTTCGTGCTGGTGCCGAAGAGCGTCGCCCAGCGCACCGGTGAGGCGCCCCCGCCGCTCCCGCCGTCGCCGCCCGCGCCGCTGCCCCCGGCCCCTCCCGCGCTCGTCGAGCTGGGGGACGTCGAGCCGCTCTCCACTTTCTCGAAGTCATCGAGCCCGATGACGAGGTGGCACGACGCGAGCGCGAGCGCGCCGAGCGGAGCAAGCGAGCGAAGCATTCGAGAACGATAGCAGTCCGAGAGCGGCCGGGACCACTCGGCGTCGCGCGAGCGTCAGAGGTCGAGCGACGTCCCCGCGAGCCACGCCCCGCCGTCTGCGACGACCGTCGTCCCGTGGACGAGCGACGAAGCGTCCGAGACGAGGAAGAGCGCGAGGGTCGCGACCTCGTCGATGCGCCCACAACGTCCGAGCGGAATCCGCGCGGCGAGCTTCTCGGCGACGTCGCCCGGCGCGAGCCGCGCCATCCCCTCGGTGTCGGCGATGGGGCCAGGCGCGAGACCGTTCACGCGGATCCCGAGTCTGCCCCACTCAAGGGCGAGGCTGCGGGTGATCGCATCGACCGCCGCCTTCGCCGCCGAGGCGTGGATCTGGAGCGGGGTCGCCCCGTAGTGCAGCGTCGCGCTCACGTTGAGGATCGCGCCGCCGTGGTCGCGCAGCCAGCGGTCAAAGGCGGCGCGGCACACGTTGAAGGTGCCGAGGGCGTCGATCGCCAACACCGTGCGAAACCCGTTGGAGGAGAGCTGCGAGGCGGGCGCGAGGAAGTTCCCCGCCGCACCGTTCACGACGATGTCGAGGCGCCCGAGCTCGGTGAGCGTGCGATCGAGGGCGGCCTCGACGGTGTCGGGCTCGCGGACGTCGCACGGGGTCGCGAGGCAGCGCTGGCCGGAGCCGGCCTCGAGCTCGCGCGCGGCGACTTCGAGCCGGTCGGCCTTGCGGCCGGCGATGGCGACGGTGGCGCCGTGGGCGAGGAGCGCGTGCGCGATCCCCTTGCAAATCCCGGAGCCGCCGCCGGTCACGAACGCGGTCTTTCCTGCGAGCAAATCGGGTCGGAAGTGCATCGGGTCGAGATAGCATGCGTCGCAGCTTTCTTGGTCCCACGTCAGGCGTTGTGTAGGTTCGTGTGCGATGGATGCGCGCTGGGACCGCAAGACGCTGACCGACGCTTCGTTCCTCCACGCGACGAGCCACGCCGACGCGCGACGCGCGGTGAGGCGCGCCGTCGCCGTCCGCTGCGACGTCGTCAGCCACTACGGCGACGTCGCCGAGCCTCACCTCGCGAGCGAGGTCTCACCGTTCGGCCTCTGGATCGACACGGCGATGCCGCTCCATCCTGGCTCGGAGGTGGTCGTCGGCTTTCGACCTCCGCGCTACGAAGGGCCCGAGCTCCTCGTGTTTGGCCGCGTGACGCGCGCGGTGACGGGGCGTCGTCGCGGGGATCGCGGGCGCCTCGGGATGGCGGTCGAGTTTCGCGATCTCTCGGACGGCGAGCGCCAGACGCTCTCCGAGAGCCTCGTCGGGATCCCTCCGCGCCTCGACCGCGTGCGCTTCGCGGGCTGAATGTCCCCCGCTGCGGTCAGAGCGCTCGCGGCTCAGTGAAAGTCGCGCGAGCGCGTGTCGAGCGGGCGGGTGCCGGTCGGGAGGTCGAGGCGCTCGAGCTCTTCGGCGCGGACGTGGACGACCTCGCCCTTGCGATCGACGCGCCCTCGCGCGAGGAGGAGCCCTGCGTGTCGAGCGGCGAGCTCGTAGCGCGCGAACACGTCTCCGTAGACGACGAGGTTCACCGTGCCGCTCTCGTCTTCGAGCGTGATGAAGACGATCCCCTTGGCCGTGACCGGGCGCTGGCGTGACTGAACGAGCCCTGCGACGGTGACGCGCTCGCCTTGGCGAAAGCGCGCCTGGTCGCGGGCGAGCCGCACCCGACGTCGCGCGAGCTCCTTGCGAAGGTGCCGCATCGGGTGATCGTGGAGCGAGAGGCCGAGCGTGCCGTAGTCGAGCGCGAGCTGCTCCGGCGCGCCGAGCGGACGCAGGTTCACGGGGGTCGTGGGCTCGAGCGGCACGTCGTCGTAGAGGCCCGCCTCGCGGGGAGCGCGGAGCTGCCACAGCGCCTCGCGTCGTGACGGACAGAGGGTGTCGAATGCGCCCGCGCGCGCCAGCTGCTCGAGCTCGGGGCGCGTGAGGCCGGAGCGGCGAGCGACGTCGTCGATGCTCGCGAACGGGTGTTCGTCGCGGGCCTGCAGCAGCGAAGTCACCTTCGACTCGCTCAGGCCGCGGATCTGTCGGAAGCCGAGCCGGATCGCCTGGGTCTCGCTCGAGGGGCCGCGCGGCTCGAGGAGCGTGTCCCAGTCGCTCGCCTCGATTCGCACCGGCCTCACCTCGACGCCGTGCGCTTGCGCGTCGCGGACGAGGCTCGACGGCGAGTAGAAGCCCATCGGCTGCGAGTTCAAGAGCGCCGCCGTGAACGCGGCCTGGTGATGGACCTTCAGCCAGGCCGAGGCATAGACGAGGAGGGCGAAGCTCGCGGCGTGCGACTCGGGGAAGCCGTACTCGCCGAAGCCCAGGATTTGCTGGTAGAGCGACTCGGCGAACGCGTCGGAGATCCCGTGCGCGCGAAAGCCGGCGACCAGCTTGTCGCGGTGCATTTTGAGCCGACCATTCCTTCGCCACGCGGCCATGTCGCGCCGAAGCTGATCGGCCTCTCCCGGGAGATAGCCTGCCGCGGTGATCGCGATCTGCATCACCTGCTCCTGGAAGAGCGGCACGCCGAGCGTTCGCTTCAGGATCGTCTCGAGGATCGGGTGCGGATAATGAACCGCCTCCTCGCCGGTGCGGCGCCGCAGGTACGGGTGCACCATGCCGCCCTGGATGGGCCCCGGCCTCACGATGCCGACCTCGACGACCAGATCGTAGAACTGCCGCGGCCTCAGCGCGGGGAGCATCGCCATCTGCGCGCGGCTCTCGATCTGGAAGACCCCGATCGTGTCCGCGCGGCAGCAAGCGTCGTAGACGGCCGGATCCTCGACAGGGAGCCGCGCGAGCTCGGCGATGGGATCGAAGCCCTCGAGCGAGCCATGACGTCGCTCGTGGACCGCCGCGAGCGCCTTGCGGATCGCGGTGAGCATCCCGAGCCCGAGCACGTCGACCTTGAAGAAGCCGAGCGCGTCGATGTCGTCTTTGTCCCAGGGGATCACGGTGCGGTTCGCCATCGAGGCCGGCTCGATCGGGGCGACGTGGTCGAGCGGCTCGGCCGAGAGCACGAAGCCGCCGACGTGGATCGACAGGTGACGCGGGACACCCTGCAGCTCCTCGGCGAGGGCGAGCACCTGGGTCAGCCGACGATCGTCGGGGTCGAGCCCTCGCCCGGCGAGCGCGTCTCGGGTCAGCTCGGCGACGCGTGGGGCTCCGTCGATGCGGCTCTTAGGCTCGCGCCGCGACTCTTCTTCGGTGGCGTGCGTGTAGCCGGCGAGGTGGCTCAAGCGGTCGAGTTGCTCGGTCGCGAGCCCGAAGACCTTACCGACCTCGCGCAGGGCGCTCTTGCCGCGGTAGCAGATGAGCTCGCTCACCATCGCGGCGCGCTCGCGTCCGTGTCGCCGGTAGATCTCCTGGATCACCTCCTCGCGGCGCTCGTGCTCGAAATCGACGTCGATATCCGGGGGTTCGCGGCGCGCGACCGACATGAAGCGCTCGAACAGGAGCGCGCTCTTTACCGGATCGACCGCGGTGATCCCGAGCACGTAGCAGACCGCGCTGTTCGCGGCGCTCCCGCGACCTTGGCAGAGGATGCGTCGTTCGCGTGCGATGTCGACGATCTGCTTTACGCTGAGGAAGTAGGGGGCGACGTCGAGCTCGGCGATGAGCTCGAGCTCTCGATCGAGCTGCGCGCGCACGTCGCCTGGGACACCCGAGGGGAAGCGCTCGCTCGCGCCGAGGTCGACCGCGCGCCGGAGGGCATCGTCGGGGCCGCCGCCGGCCTGGTCTCGCTCGCTCGGGAAGGCGTAGCGGAGCTCACTCAGCGAGAAGGTGCATCGCTCGGCGAGCGCCACGCTGCGCTCGAGCCACTCGCGCCGACCCGGGAAGAGTCGCTCAAGTGCGCTAGCGGAGGTGAGCTCGGCCTCTGCGTTGCAGGGGAGAGCGGCGCCTGCAGCATCGAGCGTGACGCCATGTCGGATGCAGTGGAGGACGTCGGCGAGCGGCTTCTTCGTTCGGCGATGGAAGAGCGGGCGGGCGCTCGCGACGATCGGCAGGTCGAGCTCGAGCGCGGCCTCGAGACGTGACCTGTCGTGCGGTTCGAGGTGCCGCCACACCGCGACGGCGAGGCGCTCGTCGAAGGCCTGACGCAGCGCCTCGAGCCCGCTTCTCTCGAGTGGCCAGCGCGGGTCATGTGGCAGGATCGAAATCAATCCTCGAGACAGCGCTGCGACTCGGCTCGCGGCGATGCCCGCCGTGCCCTTCGGATGCGTGGCGTGCGTCTCGGTCAAGAGGCGACAGAGGTTCGCGTAGCCGTGGGCATCCATCGCGAGCAGCGCGACGCTCGGCTGTCGTCCGGGCCGATAAGCAGGCGGCGCGGGCAGCCCCTCGGGCTCGAGCGTCAGCTCCGCGCCGACCAGGATCCGCGGGGCGCGGGCGCTGGGATGCGCGTCGGCGAGCTCGCGAGCGGCCACGTACAGGCGTGCCGCGCCGTAGAGCCCGTCGCGATCGCAGAGCGCGAGCGCGTCGAGCTCGAGCTCGTGAGCGCGGTGGAGGAGCTCATGAGGGTGCGACGCGCCCTCGAGGAACGAGAAGCACGAGCGCCCGAGCAGCTCCGCAAAGCGTGGGGCGGACATGTCGGGGGGCGAGGGTTACGGAACACGTGTTCAGTACCTCGTCGAGCGCAGGGCGGCAAGTCGCTCGCGAAAATCCTCGGGGGGCTCGGACTCGAAGCGCAGCTCGCGCTCGTTCGCCGGGTGGCGAAAGCCTAGCTCGGCGGCGTGCAGCATCACGCGCGGCGCCGGGAGGATCGGGCCGGGGTAGCGCCGCACATACACCCGCTCGCCGAGCAGCGGATTCCCTGATTCGGACAGGTGGATCCGGATCTGATGGGTGCGCCCCGTCTCGAGTCGGCAGGCGCACAGGGTCGCACCGGCGAGCGGCTCGAGCGGCTCGACGTGCGTCACCGCGAGCTGGCCGGCCTTGGGGTTCGCGATCGAGCCACGCAAGCCATCGCCCCGGTTCGCTACGAGCTGCGAGCGGATCGTCCCGCCTTGCACGTAGCCGTGCGCGAGGGCGAGGTAGCGCCTGTGCACGGTGTGGAGGCGCAGCTGCTGCGTGAGCGATTTTTTGGCGGCCATCGTGCGCGCGAACACGATGAGCCCGCTCGTCTCCTTGTCGAGCCGCTGAACGACGCCGAGCTCGGGCCTGCCGCGCGCACCGAGCATTCGCGACAGCGTCGTCCTCACCAGCGCGTCGAGCGTCTGATGCTGCTCTTCGCGTGACTCGTCCCCGAACGGGATCGTGCTCACGCCGGCGGGCTTCTCGACCACGACGAGCGAGGCGTCGAGGTGAACGATGGTGAGCTCGCGCAGCTTCTCGGCCCGCTTGCCAGGCGCGCGCTCGTCGATGCGGAGGCGCATCCCCGTACGCACCGCCCTCGCGCCATCGCTCGTCGTGTCCCCGTCGATCGACACCTTCCCGGTCGCGATCGCCTTGCGCGCGCGCTCCCAGCTGAGTCCGGACAGCGCCTTCAGCGCGGCGTCGAGGCGGCGGCCGTTCTGCTCGGGGCCGACGAGGAGCTCAGCGGATTCGCGGGGGGGCGGCGAATTCATGAAGACCCAAGCCTAGACTGCGCGAGCGTGCGCCGCGAAAAGATTGGCCGCGCGCCGCGAGGAGCGACATAGCTCGACGATGAGTCGAGACCTCGATCTGCGCCTCGCCGATCCCGGGTACACCCCGGGGCGAGGCGATCTCGACGAACTCTTGACGGTGGTCAAGAGCGGTGACGAGCTCGCGTGCGACCGCGCCGAGAAGGCCATCGCGCGCCTCGCCGGTCACGCGGTCGGGGGCGTCCTCGCGGCGCTCGACTCGTCGGTCCCGCCTGCTCGCGCTCGGGTGGTGAGGCTCGCTGGGCGCCTCGCGCGCGGCCTCGCGGCCGACGAGCAGGCTCCGCTGCGGGCGGCGCTCTTCGCTCGACTCGGTGACGAGGACGACATCGCGCGTCGTCAGGCGATCGTCGTGCTCGGGCGTCTTGGTGGCGATGACGTCATCGAGGCGCTCGCGTCACGGGTGAGCCGCGAGACGCGCGTCGAGCATCACCGGGCGCTCGCCGAGGCGCTGGGAAAGAGCCACTCACCCCTCGCGCGGGCCGGCCTCGACGAGCTGCGCCGCTTGGCGGCCGCCCATCGCGACGTGCGGCTCGATCGCATCCTCGCCGAGGCCGAGGTCATGGTGCGTCGAGGCGAGGCCCGCGCTGCGCCGAGCTCGCTCCGCGTCGATGGTCGTCCTGCGCGACGGCTCGAGGCGTGGCTTCACGTGCGCCGCGGCCTCGAAGACTTCCTCCTCGAGGAGCTCGGCGCAGGTTCCCGGGTCGTCTCGCCTGGCCTCGTCTCGCTCTCGATCGACGGCGGTCTCGAGGCGCTCGCGCGTGCGCGCACCGCGCTGCGATTCGGCTTCCCGCTCGGCCGCTTCTCGGTGAAGGCGGCGGGCGGCGTCGAGGAGGCCGTCGCGGCTGCGCTCACCTCGCCGACCGCGCTCGCGGTGTTCGAGGCCTACAACGTCGGTCCGGTGCGCTATCGGCTCGAGTGGGCCGACGCTGGACGTCGTCGCGGCGGCAGCGTGCGCGTCGCCGAGGTGGTTCTCGAACGTCGTCCCGAGTTCGTCAACGATCCGCGCGACGCTCAGTGGGAGGCAGTGGTTCACGTTCTCGGGCACGAGGTCGGGGTCGAGGTTTGGCCACGCGGGCTCGAGGACACGCGCTTCGCGTATCGGCAGGCCCTCCTGCCTGCGGGCTCTCACCCGACGATCGCTGCGGCGCTCGCGCGCGCGGCGCGGGTGCGCCCCGACGACGTGGTGTGGGATCCGTTCGTCGGCTCTGCCTCGGAGCTCATCGAGTGCGCGCGGCTTGCTCCTGGGGCGACGCTCCTCGGCTGCGATCTCGACGAGGCGGCCCTCGCTGCCGCCCGCACGAACCTCGATGCCGCCGGTATCACCGCCTCGCTGACGCGCATGGACGCGCGCGCTTACCGCGCGCCGCGGCCGCCGTCCCTCATCGTGTCGAACCCCCCGATGGGACGGCGCATCGCCGACCTCGAGAGCTTGCGTCCGGTGTTCGAGAAGGTGCTCGCACGCGCGGCCGAGTGGTTGCCGGCCGACGGGCGGCTCGTCTGGCTGTCGCCCCTCGCGCGCGAGACTGAGCGGGCCGCCCTGCGTCACGGACTCGTAGTCAGCCGGCGGCGCGACGTCGACATGGGCGGCTTTCGCGCCGAGCTCCAGCGGATCGAGCGGCGCTCTTCGTAACGTCCGGCGCGCGATTCTTGTTATTCTGCTCTTCCATGTGGCGCCCCCTTCGACGTTCGATCTTCGCCGCCGCGCTCGCCCTGCTCGTCGTCGGGTGCACGTCCGAGTCCGTCGCGCCCGTCGATCTCGCGCCGGCCGAGCCCGTCGTCGAGGAGAGCGAACCCGCGGCCCTCGTGATCTTCACGCCGCGCCGGGGCGCCTTCCTCGAGGCTGCCGAGGGCGAGACGGTCGTGGTGAAAGGTGTCGGCGCCGCGCCTGGGCTCACCATCAACGGCGAGCCGGTCACGCCGAACGAAGACGGGAGCTTCTCGACCACCGTGATCGCCGAGCGCGGTCTTAACCTGATCCGCGCAGTCGACGACGATGGCAGCCTCGACGTGCCCTTCCTCTTCGGCGACTTCGCGCCGCCGTCGAAGGAGCTCGCGTCGGCCTTGACCGTGCGGCTCAATGCTTCGGGGTTCAAGAGCTCCGACTCGAAGAACGTGACGCTGACGCGCCTCGCGCAGCTCGCCCTCGACGACGTCGATCTGCTCGCGTCGCTGAAGGGGCAGACCTTCTCGGGCACGTTCACCGGCGGCTCCTGGTCGTTCAAGGTCTCGAGCACGAGCTACGACAACGCGAAGGTCACGTTCTCGCCTCGTAGCGGCGGGGCGAGCTTTCAGGCCTCGGTCGCCAACGTCCGTGTGAACGGCACGCTGACGGTCAAGGTGCTCTTCACCAAGACCGATGCTGCGACCATCGGCCTCGACGCCGCCACCGTGAACGGCAACATCGACGCCTCGCTCGCGGCGAGCGGCAAGCTCTCGGCCAAGGGCTCGGGTGTCAAGACGGCGCTCTCCGGGTTCAGCTACGACTCGAACAACGCGGGCTTCCCGTGTTGCGTCGACTGGATCCTGACCAAGGTGATGCAGGACAACGTCGAGACCGCGGTCCGCGACAACGTGAAGAAGGTCCTCGAGACCAAGGTCGGTGTCGCACTGAACGAGCTCGGCTTGCCGAGCGCCATCGACCTCTCGCCCACCGGGTTCTCGGCCAAGGTCGGCATCAAGCAGCGCTTCGACGCCGCGTCGTTCTCGTCGACCGGCGCATCGCTCTCGGTGCGCGCTCACTTCTCGGCCAAGGTCGACGCGAGCGATCCCGGCGCGGACGCTCCCGGGTGGTTCGAGCTCGGCGCGAAGCCGCTCACCGTCTCGACCACGTCGCCGGTCGGGCTCACGGTGTCGCTCGACGCGTTGAACCAGGCGCTTCATGCGGCCTGGGCGCAGGGCGGCCTCGTCCGCACGCTCGAGGACGTGCCGACGCTCGGCGAGGTGACGCTCTCGCCGGCCCTCCCGCCGATCGTGCAGCTCACCCCTCAGGGCAAGCTCATCGCGGCGGTAGGCGAGGTGGTGATCGATGGGGCGCTCGCTGGTAAGCCCGTGCGCGCGGCGCTCTCCGTGATCGATGAGGTCACGCCGACGCTCGACGGCGCGGCCGGAAAATTGACAATAGTCACGTCCCCAAAGCCCGTGGTGTCGCTGACTTGGCTCGAGGCCGAGCACGTCGCACCGGCGGTACGCGACCTGGTGAAGTCGATGGTGCTCGGGCAGGTTCCGAAATTCCTCGCGCCGCTCGAGCTCCCGCTGCCAGGGATCCCGCTCGCGGCGATCGCGCCTAGCCAGGCGAACAAGGTGGCGGTGGTCGGTCCGAGCGCGACGTTGAAGCTCGACCCGAAGACGAACCGCGCGGCGGTCCAGGGTTCGCTCGTCCTCGTGCCGTTGAAGTGAGCGGGCCAAGCGAACCGCGGCGGTCCCGGAGCCTTCGAGGAGCGGCGTCCCTCACTCGAACCAGCCGTGCAAGAACGCGCGGCCGGTGCTCCGCTCCATGTAAATCCAGGCCTCGGCGTGCTCGGCGCGTCGTCCTTGAAACGTCGCGTGGAGTCGCACGCGGGCGTAGTCGCGTGAGATGGGGTTCGCGCTCCACCACTCGACGCCGTCGAGCCGCGACGAGAGCCGTAGGTGATCGACGAGGTAGACGAGCGGGCCTGCGGCGACGAGGCCGCCCGGGCGCAGCTGGCCGATGCAGAGCGGCTCGGGCAAGAGACGCGTGGGCTCGCGCGTCAGGTGAAGCGATGAAGACGCGCCCTCCTCGACACCCTGCTGTGGAGGGGGGAGTTCGCTCGGAGCGGAGGCGACGCGCGAGGTGGAGCGACGCTTCCGAGGGCCGAGGCCTCTGGGCTCGCCGTTGCGATCGTATGGCGCGGGGACGAGGACGGAGCGCGCCTCGGGGCGGTGGCTGTCCTTCACCTCGAGCACCCCGACTCGCTCGGGGCCGACGGCGGCGCACAGCTCGGCGAGCAACGTGGGGAAGGCGTCGGGGCTCACCGCGGCGAGGTTCGACAGATCGAGCTGCGCTTCGGACCGACGCGTGAGGTCATCGAGCACGAGCGAGACCGCTCCGATCGGGGCCACGAGCTCGAGCTTCTCGAGGCGGGTGCGGAGCGCGCGCACGAGGTCGTCCTCGCGCGCGAGCGCGATCGGCAAGCCTGGGTCGACGCTGACGAGCGGAGGGATGCGGCGCCCCTCGCGCTCGGCGAGCGCCAGCGCGGCGCGATCATGATGCAGCTCGAGGGTGACCTTGCCGCAGGCTTCGCCGCGAGCGGCGAGCCGCGCGACCGCACGAGCGACCATCCCACGTACCACGAAGAGCAGCGGCTCTTGCCGCTCGAGCGGCTCGTCGAAGCCGATGTGCTCGACCACGCGTCGTGGCGGCTCGTAAGGACGGAGCGGGATCTCATCTCGTCCGGCGATGAGCTCGAGCACGTCTTGCGCGCGCGGCCCCAGCCGATGAGCGAGGCGTGAGCGCGGCACGCTCGCGAGCTCTCCGACGTTCCAGAGGCCGACCTCTCCGAGCCACGCCACGATCGAGGCGTCGAGTGGGAGGCACGCGATCGGCAGCTCGGCGAGCGGGCCTCCGCTCGCTCCCCGCGAGGCCACGCTCTCGAGCCCTCCCCAGCGAGCGAGCGCCTGCGCGAGGCGTGGTCCGTCCGCGACGGCGACCCGTGCGTGATGGCCAAGCTCCCCCAGTCGGGCGCGCAGCTCGGCACAGAGAATATCCTCGCCCCCGAGCATTCGCGCGCAGCCGGTGACGTCGAGCCAAACGGTGTCGCGCGGTCCCGCGCCAGCGCCTGCGGGATAGCGCACGAAGGGCTCGGGCGACGAGCGGTCGAGCTCGAGCGACACGAGTGGCGCAAAGGCGAGCGCGATCTCCGCGATGCTCGCGAGCGCGGCGTCGAGGGCGCGCGTCGTCAAGCGCATGACCTCGAGCCTGCCGACGTAGGCGGATGCTGCGGTGACGGTCTGGCCTGGGCGAGCGCCGCGCTGCCACGCGAGCTCGTTCACGGCGTCGAGCGCGGCGTCTCCATCGTCGCCCGCGCGGGCTTCGTCGTCGTCGACGAGCACCGCGAGCGGCTGAGCGCGCTCCCGGCGCGCGCGCTCGGCGAGCTCGACCGCGAGCCGATCCGCTACGATCGCGGCGATTCGCTTGCCGATCATCGCGAGCTCACGCGCTGAGTGAGGGAGACGGTACGCGGCCTCGGGCAGTGAGCGAGACGAGCCGCGCGCCGCCCTCGAGACCCCGTCGATCCTTGACGACCTGGAGGCGCACCCGATCGGTGGCTGGGCGAGTGAGCTCGATTCGCATGGCGACCGGCAGCGCCTCGTACGTTGCGGTGTGCTCGTCGCTGAGGAGCAGCACGGTGGTATCGCTCGACTCGCAGGCGAGCGCGAGCTTGCGGACGGCGATGTCCCACCGAGTCACGGCGCTGCTCCTCGAGGAGGCTGCTGCGCGCGCTCGCGAAGAGGACGGGCTCGCTCCAGGGACGCCGACGCGATCGACGACGAGCACCGCGAAGAGTCGGCTCGCCGCCATGCGCACCGCGACCTTGGCGACGTCCTCGACGTCGGGACGTACGACCAGCATCCGCTCGAGCGCGACGCCGGCTTCGACGACGGCTGGCGCGTAGAGCGAGCTCGTCGCGTCGATGAAGCCGCACCAGCGCGCGTCACCGTCGTGAGAGACGGCGCGCGAGCGACGCTGAGCCTCGGCGCAGGCGGTGAGGGCGAGCTGGGTGGTGCGAGCGAGGCCCGCGGGCGCGGTGAGCTCGACCACGGAGCCGCGCGGCAGGTCGAGCCCGGCGAGGAGCGGCAGCGCCGGGGTGCTCCGCGCGCGGTGGAGGAGGGGAGGCGCGAGCGAAACGAGAGGCATCGTAATCATCACGGTAGCTGAACAAGAGTTCAGTTGTCAAGGACGCGCCTCACCGCGCGCGATCAGCCGTCGAGGCGATGTCGCCGCGAGGTCCGACTTGGCTGGCGTTCCCACCTCGGATCGAATACGACCGACCGGTCATGTCAGCCGAAGCGCGCGAAAAGCTTGCCGATCTGAAGCGGCGATTCGATGCGCTGAGGAGGTATCTTTGACCTCGCTCAGCTCACCAAATCGCTCGATGAATTGAACGAACAGACCCTCGCGCCGGGCTTCTGGGATGATCAGGCGAAGGCTCAAGGCATCCTTCGCAAGCGCTCCGACGTCGAGAGCAAGGTCACCCTCATCGAGAAGCTCGACAAGGATCTAGTCGACGCTGGCGACTACCTCGACCTCGCCGTCGGCGAGAACGATGAGGGCGCCCTCGCCGACGCCGTCGCGCAGATTGAGGCGCTCGCCCTCGTGGTGCGCGACCTCGAGCTGAAGCGCATGCTCTCGGGGCCGGCCGACCACGGCGACGCGATCGTCAGCATCAACCCGGGCGCCGGCGGCGTCGACGCCAAGGACTGGGCGGGGATGATGATGCGGATGTACCTCCGCTGGTGCGAGCGCAAGGGCTACAAGACCGAGATCCTCGACTACCAGGACTCGGACGAGGCCGGCATCGACGGCGTCACCTTCACCGTCCAGGGACCGAACGCTTACGGCTACCTCCGCGCCGAGTGCGGCGTGCACCGCCTCGTTCGGATGTCGCCGTTCAACGCCGACCACACGCGCCAGACCTCGTTCGCCGCGGTCGACGTCACGCCCGACACCGACGACGAGATCAACATCGAGGTCCAAGAGAAGGATATCGAGATCACGACGATGCGCGCCGGCGGAAAGGGCGGGCAGAACGTCAACAAGGTCGAGACCGCGGTCCGCTTGCGCCATCACCCGACGGGCCTCAACATCGTCTGTCGCGCCGAGCGCAGCCAGCACCAGAACCGCGCCCTCGCCATGAAGATGCTGAAGGCGAAGCTCTACCAGATGGAGCTCCAGAAGCGCATGGACGCCGCTCAGGCCTACGCAGCCGGCAAGACGGCGATCGACTTCGGCAGCCAGATTCGCAACTACGTGCTCGCGCCCTACCGCCTCGTGAAGGACGTCCGCTCGGGCGTCGAGACCGGGCAGGTCGATGCGGTGCTCGACGGCGATCTCGACGCGTTCATCGAGGGCTTCCTCCTCAATGCGTCCGGCGCGACGTCGACCGGAGAGGCGACCGACGAATGAGCAAAGACGCGCGACCCGACGCGAAGGACCAGGGCAAGAACGAGCAGCAGCTCATCGAGGTGCGCCGCGGCAAGGCCGCGCGTATTCGCGAGCGCGGCGAGAACCCGTTCGCCAATGACGTCACCTCTGGCGAGCTCCCCCTCACCGAGCTCCGCGAGGTGCGCGCCCGCTTCGATGCCGTGCGTGGCGAGGACGGCCGGTACGTGCCCGAGACCGTCGAGCCGGTGCCGTTCCGCGTTGCGGGGCGCGTGCTCTTCGTGCGCGGCTTCGGCGGCATGACCTTCGTGCGGCTGCGTGATCGGACCGGCGAGCTCCAGGTCGTCTGCGAGGAGGCCGGCCTCGGCGAAGCGTTCGGTCGGCTCGACGAGGTCGATCTCGGCGACATCCTGGAGGTGAGCGGCTCCGCGATGGCCACCAAGAAAGGTGAGCTCTCGATCGGCGCGCAGAGCCTCCGGGTCCTCACCAAGGCGCTGCGACCGCTACCGACCAAGACGAGCTTCAAAGACGTCGAGCAGCGCTACCGCATGCGCTACGTCGACCTCGTCGCGAATCCCGAGGTTGCGCAGATCTTCCGCGCGCGCTCGGTGATCGTGAGCGCGATCCGACGCTTCTTCGACGCCCGAGACTTCCTCGAGGTCGAGACCCCGACGATGCATCCGCTCGTCGGTGGAGCGGCGGCGAAGCCCTTCAAGACCCACCACAACACGCTCGACATGGAGCTCTTCATGCGGATCGCGCCGGAGCTCTACCTGAAGCGGCTCCTCGTCGGCGGCTTCGATCGCGTCTACGAGCTCGCGCGCTGTTACCGCAACGAAGGCATCAGCACTCGGCACAACCCCGAGTTCACGATGCTCGAGTATTACCAAGCCTACGCTACCTACGAGACGTTGATGGCAGCGACCGAGGAGATGCTGCGCTTCATCGACGCCGAGCTCCGCCGCGTCATGCCGGTCGAGCACGCCGCCTGGGCCGCCGCCCGCACCTTCACGCTGGATCGCTTCGAGCGTGTGTCGATGAAGGCCGCGCTCGCGCGAGCGCTCGATGCGGCTGGCCTCCCTGGAGATGCGCACGAGCTCGTCGATCGCGACGACGCTCCGATCAAGGAGTGGGCGAAGACCGCCAAGGCGCGCGGCCGTGAGCTCGACTGGGCGAACTTCCGCTCGGGCATGAAGAAGTGCACGAGCCCGGGCGAGCGCCTCTTCGTCGCCTACGAGTACGTCGCCGAGCCCTTCCTCACGCGCGACTACCGCGAGGGCGACAACAGCGTCCCGGTGTTCATCACCGACTACCCGTTCGAGGTCTCACCGCTCGCGCGCAAGAAGGACGCGGACCCGACCCTGGTCGACCGGTTCGAGATGTTCCTCGATGGCCGCGAGGTGTGCAACGCGTTCAGCGAGCTGAACGATCCCGACGATCAGGCGGCGCGCTTCCAAGCGCAGGTGGACGCAAAGTCGCGCGGCGCCGAAGAGACAATGGATTACGACCACGACTACGTCCGCGCGCTCGAGTTCGGTATGCCGCCCGCGGCTGGCTTCGGCATGGGCGTCGACAGGCTCGTGATGATGCTGACGAACTCGCCGTCCATCCGCGACGTGATCCTGTTTCCGCTCCTAAGGCCGGAATGACCCTCAAGGTCTGGGCCCTGTTCCTCGGCGTCGTCGTCTTGATGCCGCTCCTCGTGAAGCGCGGCCTCGCCCGCGCCGCTGCGAGCAAGACGAGAGCGGTGGGATGGTGGCTCGGGGTGGGGTTCGGCGCCGCGTTCATCGGGCTCACCGCGTTCTCGCTCCAACACCCCCCCGAGTCGGGGCCGCTCGCGAGCTACGATCTTCGACTCGAGATCGCTCGCGCAGCAGCTCTCGTCTCGGCCGTCGTCTATGTCGTCTACACGGCGCTCGCCGTCACGCCGCTCGTCCTCGAGGCGCTCCAGCGCCGCGGCTTCACCTCGTTCGTGAGCGCCCGCATGCTCTCGGCGACGAAGAGCGGCTTCCTCACCGTCATCAGCGTCCTCAGCGTCCTCGGCGTGTCGGTCAGCTCGTGCGCGCTCTGCTCGGTCACCTCGATCATGGGCGGCTTCGGCTACGACCTGAAGCGCAAGATTCTGGGAAATACCGCGCACATCGTCGTCGACGTCGCGGAGGCGAAGGGCTTCGACGACTACGAGCGGCCTCTCGCCGCGGTGCGCGAAGCGGTCGCCCCGTTCGGAGGTGCGGCGACTCCGGTTGCTGGCGGCGACGCGATGGCCTCGAGCGCGACCAACACCGCGGGCGTGCTGATGCGCGGCATCGACCCCGCGAGTGTCGGCGACGTCATCAACCTTGTGAAGAACATCGAGTACGGGAGGTTTGAGTACCTCGCGTCGCCCGAGCGAATCCTCGAGATCCCTTCGGGTGAGGTGATCGGCCGAGGCCCCGGCGGTGAGCCTTACCATCGAGCTCCGCCGCTCGGGCTCGACGACGTCGACATCGGTGACGCGGGCTCCGACGGGAAGGTTTACCCGGGCATCATCCTCGGGCGCGAGCTCGCGAAGTCCCTCCACGTGATGGTCGGAGACCGCATCACCCTGCTCTCCCCGATGGGCGAGCTCGGTCCGACGGGCATCATGCCCAAATCACGTCGCTTCCTCGTCGCCGCGGTCTTCTACAGCGGCATGTACGAGTACGACGCCTCGACGGCGTACGTGGTCCTGCCGGTGGCGCAGCAGTTCTTCGAGTTGACCGGTCGGGTCAACAAGATCGACGTGCGCATCCCCGATCCGGAGGCGCTCGGCACGGTTCGGCCAGTCGTCGATGCGGCGGTGGCGCGCCTCGTCTCCGCCCGAGCCGCGAAGCGCGAGGCCGACACGCTCCGTGTGCGCGACTGGAAGGAGATGAACAAGAACCTCTTCAGCGCCCTGAAGCTCGAGAAGCTGGCGACCTTCATCATCCTGTCCATCGCGATCACCGTCGCGAGCTTCTGCATCATCTGCACGCTCCTCCTCATGGTGACGGAGAAGGCACGAGAGATCGCGGTGCTGAAGGCGCTCGGCGCGACGGATCGCTCGATCATGTCGATCTTCATGATCGAGGGCGTCCTCATCGGCGCGATCGGGACTGCGCTCGGGGTCGCGGTCGCGCTCGCGGCGTGCCTCGGGCTCGAGTGGTCCGGAGTGCGCCTCGACCCAGACGTGTACTACATCGATCGCCTTCCCGTGAACGTCGACCTCGGCGACTACGCGTTCGTCGCGCTCGCCGCTCTGGGGATCTGCAGCCTCGCCACCATCTACCCCGCCTACACGGCGGCCCGCGTCCGTCCGGTCGACGGTCTCCGCTACGAGTGACCCATGAGCGCGTCCAAAGAGCCCAGCACCAACGAGCCAGTCGTCTCGATTCGAGGGCTTCACAAGACCTTCCTCCACATGGGCCGTGAGCTTGCGGTGTTGAACGGCATCGACCTCGACATCGGCGCGGGCGAGGTCGTCTCGGTCGTGGGCAAATCGGGCGCTGGAAAGAGCACGCTGCTCCACTGCATCGGCACGCTCGACCTCCCCACGAGCGGAAGCATCAAGATGGTCGGTCAAGAGCTCGCGGGGCTCTCCTCGTCGAAGCTCGCCGACATTCGAAACCGCACCATCGGCTTCGTCTTCCAGTTCCACCACCTCTTGCCCGAGTTCACCGCGCTCGAGAACGTGATGATGCCTGGGCTCATCCAAGGGCGGCCGCGCAAGGAGCTCGCTGAGCGCGCGCGTACGCTCCTCGAGGAGGTCGGGCTCTCGAGCCGCGAGACCCACCGACCCGGCGAGCTCTCCGGGGGCGAGCAACAGCGCGTCGCGCTCGCGCGTGCCCTCGTGCTCGAGCCGAAGATCATCCTGGCGGACGAGCCCACGGGCAACCTCGACACCGCGACGAGCGAGGCGATCCACGAACTCTTCTTCGACACCAGCCGTCGCCACGGGACCACGGTGATTGTGGTCACGCACAACGTCGCGTTCGCGGAGAGCATGCCGCGGATGGTGACGATGCAGGACGGGCGCATCCTCCGGGACGAGGTGCGCGCACTTGCCGAGTCGACCTAGCGCGCCCGGTCTCTCGGTCAACGCTCAGACCCGTCCTCACTTCGGCGCGCCATCGACACACGCGCGCCGTTGACAGACGTGCGCCATCAGTTGAGGTCGTGCGCAGGGACTTCGAGGTCGAGGTCGTGATGCTGAATCGTCAGGACCTCGGTCACGATGTGGACTCGCTCGGCGACGCAGGGCGCCTCGAGCACACGCTGCCGCTGGGTGGCGTCGAGCAAGAGGCGCGCGGCGCAGGCGTCGGCGTAGGCGCTGAGCGGGAGATCGTCGGGGATCGTGGCGTCGAAGCTCGGGTCGAGTCGGCGGGCGACCTTCGTGAAGGACGTGATGGCGGAGCGCAACGCGGCGATGTCGGGGGGGCCGACCTCGGCGTCCGTGCACTCGACGATGCGACCGCGGGCACGGCGGTACGGCTCGACGAAGGGGAGCTCCTCGAGGCGCACGCGCGCGCGCCCGACGAGCAAGAGGTTGAAACGGCCGTCGGGCAGCTCCTCGTGCTCGACGATCGTCCCGACGCCCGCGACGCGGCAGAGCGGTGGGTTCCCTCGGAGGTCGGCGCGACGGTCGGGGACGTGCACCACGCTGAGGCAGCGATGGGACTGGAGCGCATCACGCATCATCTGGCGATAGCGCGGCTCGAACACGTGGAGCGGGAGCGCCATCCCGGGGAAGAGCACGACGCCCCGAAGCGGAAACAGCGGCAATTCCTCGAGCGCGGCCTCGAGCTGGTCATCTAACGCGCCATGCACCCTTCTCAACATGGCACCCGGCGCGCGGTCACGCCCGTTCTATTTCAGCGGGGCGAGGCGCGCGTGTCGTTACGTCAGCCGAACATCTCGACGAGCGAGCCCTGGACGGCGTCCGGGGCATCGAGGCCGTAGAAGACGAGCAAGCGTGCGACATCGTCTGCCGACATCTGCGGCGCGAACGGGGTCTTCGCGAGCATGTCGGTGTCGGTCGAGCCTGGCAGCACGGCCACCGACTGAAGGCCGGTTCCACGGAGCTCGTCGGCGAGCGACTTCGAGAGGCCGAGGAGGCCCCACTTGGACGCGCAGTACGAGGCCGCGCCCGGTGACCCCATCGTGGCCGAGATGCTCGAGACGTGGACGAAGCGCCCGCGCCCTGCCGCGAGCATCGAGGGCAAGAGCGCCCGGCACAGTAGGAAGGGCGCCCGAAGGTTGACCGCGAGGATGCGATCCCAGTCTTCGACGGTGGTCTCGTGGACGCGCGGCCCGCGGACGAGATCGCCGGCGTTGTTGATGACGACGCGCGGCGTGCCTTGACGAACGACAAGCTCGGATGCGGCAGCCGCGAGCGCAGCCGCATCGGTGAGCTCGAATGCGTACTCGTGGGCGTCGACGCCGAGCGCGCGGCACGCCGTGACGGCTTCGGATTGTCGCGGACTCGGACGACCGAGCAGCGCGAGGGAGAGGCCGCGCTGGGCGAGGGCGAGCGCGGTGGCTCTCCCGATCCCGCGGCTCGCGCCCGTGATGACCGCGAGGTCAGGCACGTGGCCGGAGCTCCGCGCTCGCGCGCCCGGCGAGCATCGACAGGGCGAGGTCTCGATCGGCACCCGCGCCACTGCAGGTCCCCGCGAGCGCGAGCGTCTCGATCGTCGCGGACGGCTGAGCCGCTCCGCGCAACGAGAAGCAGGTGTGCACGAGCTCGAGCCGTACGAGCGCCCCGCGCGCCTCGAGCCCATCGACGAGGGTTCGCGCGATCGCGCGGCCGGCGTCCTCCTGCAGGACGAGTCGTCGCGTGTGCGCCGAGACGACGCGCGCGAGCGCCCCGAAGCCCGCGACCTTGCCGCGAGGGAGGTAGAGCACGTCGGCGCGCCCGTGCGACGGGAGCAGGTGGTGCGGACACATCATGCCGACGTCAATGCCGCGGACGAGCACGGGGTCATCGGACGTGGTCATGATCGTTGCTTCCGCGAGCCGCGCCAAGGGGTCGTCGTCGTAGCCCGCGAGCAGCTCGTCGCACCACGCCTCGGTGACGAGGCGCGCGGTGTCCGCGAGCTCTCCGGTCGGCTCGTGTCCTAGCGCGCGCAAGAACTGTTCGATCGCACGCGCTGCGGCCGCGCGGTCAGGGGGCGTCTTGTTCGTGCTCTCCACGCGCGAACCATAGGCGCACCTACGCGCGTCGGCAAAGACTTGGCCGGTGCCGAGTACGAATGCTAGCCGTCGACCGATGCCGCCACGCGACGAGCACATCTCCTGCGTTGGGCGCCGCCGGTTCCTCACGGCGCTCGTCGCGGGAGGACTCTCGGTGACGGTCGGCATGGAGCGCGCACTCGCCGATGGTGACGACGCGAGCACGAAGGCCGGAGGGCTGTCGGGCAAGCTCGTTCGCGTCGAGCGCGGGCCGCTCGGCGTGACGCTCGCGTTCGGCCTCGAGCACGCCCCGTTCCCCGCGGAGGGAGCCTCCTACAAGGACGACACGGTGCTCGTGTTCGTGCCTCGCCACTACCGCCTGCCAGCGTCGGGGCAGCTCGACGCGGTCGTCCACTTCCACGGGCACAACAACACCGCGGCGGGCGCGATGGACGAGCACGCGCTCCGCGAGCAGCTCTTCGAGAGCAAGCAGAACGCGCTCCTCGTCGTCCCGCAGGGGCCCGTGCGCGCGGCGGACTCGAGCGGCGGCAAGGTCGAGCAGCGTGGCGGCCTCCGGCGCATGCTCGAGGAGCTCATGCGCGAGCTCGCGAGACCCGCTGTGGGCAAGGCGCTCGGCGCCTCGAGGCTCCGCGGTGCGAGGCGCTTCGGGGCCCTGTGTTTGTCCGCACATTCCGGCGGCTATCGCGTGGCGGCGGCGTGCCTCCTCCACGGCGAGGTCGAGGTGACCGAGGTCTACCTGTTCGACGCGCTGTACGGCGCCGTGTCGACGTTCCGCGCGTGGTTGAAGGGCGGGACGCCCGGTCGTCGGGCGCCACGTCGCAAGCTCGTCAGCACCTACGCGACGGCGCCGGTGCGCGCGCAGAACCTGACCCTCATCGCCGAGCTGCGCTCCGATGGGGTCGACGTGCTCCACGAGGAGAGACCCGGCTCGCTCTCACGGGTCGAGCTCACGCGAGGTCGGGCGATCTTCCTCGCATCGCCGCTGGACCACGGCGGAGTCACGTACCGGCACAACAACCTGCGCGACTGCCTCTACGCGTCGCAGCTTCGGCGCCACCAGAAGAGCGACTGGTTCGAAGAGCGTGATGGCGCGCGGCCCATCGAGGCACGAGAGCGGCGTGACGAGCGTCGCGCGACGAGGAGCGACGCTTCACCCTGACGTAGGCTCGTCCTTCGCGTCGGCGAGCTCCTCTACGCTCGGCTCTTCGTCCCGAAAGAGCTCCTCTTCATCGTACTCCGGCGTCAGCGCCGACTCCGCCCAGCGTGCGGCGAGCTCGCTCGCCACGCGATCAAGCAAGCTCCTCGTCGTCTCGCGATCGAGGGCGGACAGCGCGAGCGAGTCGCCGTTGCCTCGAACGAGCGCCTCGCGCTCGGCCGGCTCGACGAGATCGGCCTTGTTGTAGACGAGGAGCCTGGGGATCGTCGCGAGCTCGAGCTCGGACAGCAGCTTCTCGGTCGTGGCGATGTGTTGATCGCGGTCGGGGTCTCCGGCGTCGACGACGTGGAGGAGCAAGTCGGCGTCGGCCGTCTCCTCGAAGGTGGCGCGGAACGCCGCGAAGAGGTCCTTCGGGAGATCGCGGATGAAGCCGACGGTGTCGGTGATGACCACCTCCCGCTCGTTCGGGAAGCGGAGCCGTCGCGAGCGCGTGTCGAGCGTCGCGAAGAGCTTGTTCTCGGCGATCACGTCCGAGTCGGTGAGCGTGTTGAGCAGCGTGCTCTTGCCGGCGTTCGTGTAGCCGACGATCGACACGATCGGCACGTCTTGGCGGCTGCGTCGAGCGCGGCGCTGCCTTCGCTGCTTCTCGAGCTTGCGCAGGCGATCTTCGAGGATCGTGACGCGCTCCTTTGCCCGTCGTCGACCGATCTCGAGCTTCGTCTCGCCTGGGCCGCGTCCGCCGATCCCGCCGGTTAGTCGAGACAGCGCGTCGTCCTTCTGTCCGAGGCGCGGGAGCGTGTACTTGAGCTGAGCGAGCTCGACCTGCAGCTTGCCGTCCACAGACTCGGCGCGCTGCGCGAAGATGTCGAGGATGAGCTGCGTGCGATCGATCACCTTGAGGTCGGTCACCTGCGCAATCGACGACGCCTGCGAAGGCGACAGGTTCTGATCGAAGATCAACGTGTGCGCGTCGCACTCGAACGCGCGCAGGAGGATCTCCTCGAGCTTTCCCTTGCCGAGGAGGAACTTCGGGTCAAAGCGGTCGCGAAGCTGCGTGAAGCGATCCATCACCTCGACGCCGGCGGTCCTCGCGAGCTCCTCGAGCTCACGCAGTCGCGCCTCGGCCTCTTGCAGCGCGCGGGGGCGCTTGCGGTCGCCCACGTGGACGAGGATGGCGCGGCCATCCTTCGCCTCGACCTTGCGAGTGCGGGACAGCCGGGCGAACTCCTCCTCGAGCGCACCGACGAGCTGACCGAAGTCGACATCCAGCTGGCTCGGGTGGAGCGGGCCGACGGTGCGGTAGGGCAGATCGCCGTCCTTGTACGCCGGCGTGTTGTAGCCGTAATGGACGCCCCGGACGTCTCCCTCGGGCGTGAGCATGTACGCGCACACGAGGTCGAGGCGCAGGCGGACGAGATCGATGAGGTCGTCGCGCGTCAGCTCCTCGCCGTAGAGGTGCGTGTGCACGAGCCGAAGCGCGCGGAAGCGCCCCTCCGCCGCGCGCAGACGGCCGATGTCCGGTAGCATCAGCCGCGACGAGTCTCCGACGATCACGCGGTCGACGACGCCGGAGCGGTGAATGAGCACGCCGACCTGGCGCCCCGCTTCGCGCGAGGCATCGACGAGCGTCTTGACGAGCTCGGGCGAGGCGATCTGGGTGAGGGGGACCTTGCGCCGGTAAAGGCGCTCGAGGGTCTTCACCGTGCTGGGCGCGAGGCCCGCCGTGTTTCCGTCGATCGTGCTCATGCGTGCGGCGACGCGCTCTCGGCTCGCGAGGACGTCGCGCGGCTCAGGCCGGCTCCACGAGGACGGCGCTCTTCGGGACGAGCCATCCCGAGGTGACGACGAGCCTCACGTTCTTGTCAATGGCGGCCACGGCCGGGGCGATCACGTGCTCGATCGCGGCGGGCGTCCCTGGGCTGCCGCTCAGCTTGCCGGTGACGTGGAGGCGCAGCTCCTTTTTGCCGAAGTCGACGAGGTAGAGCTCATTGCCGTCCGCGCGGAGGAGCGGTGCGAGCACCTCGCTCAGCATCGTCGTCATTTCTGCGGATACGGAGTCAGACATCGCCATGGATTCAGCTGGAACTAGGCCTGAGGGTCAAGGTCGTTCGGGAGGTTACTTGCGGAGGACGCCCTTCACGGTCGGATCCACCGACTCCGCTGGCTTTTCCTTGTTCTTGCGCAGCTCGTCGAGACGCCCCTCGGTCGCGCGCTCGACGAACGCGACGGCGAACTCCTTGCCCCAGTCGATGGCGCGGACGTGTGTGTACTCGTCGGCCCAGTCGAGTTCGGCGAAGCGCCGGCCCTCTGCGGGGTTCGCCGCGAGCTCGCGCCCCGGGACGCCGAGCTTCTCTTCGAGCTTCTTCGCCGCGACAGCGAAGGTCGCGCCCCATTTCGACTTCTCGCCAAGGGCATAGCTGTCGATGTATTTCCACAGCCGGTCACGGATGAAAAACATCGTGCGCTTCTTCCCGCCGCGCTCGACGCGCAAGATGCTCTCTTGGTTCCCGTAGGTGAACTCACCGACGAGCCTTGTCCCGTCGAGGGTGGTCGGCGGCGTATCGAGCACCAGCAGGCTCTTGCGCATGTAGTCCTTGTCCGCCTGCATTTTCTCCTCGAGGCGGCGCATCTCGACCCCGGGCTCGACCTTGTCGAACTCGGCCTGGTAGTCCTTCTCGATGAGCTTCTCGTAGGTCGCGATCACGCTCTTCGAGTCCGAGCCGAACGCGGACGGCTCGATCGGAAGGGTGGTCTCGAGCGCGGCGGGCTTCGCGGTGTCCTTGGCCTTCTTGTTCTTCGGCGGGGTGGCGAGGAGGTCGCCGGCGCCGAGGGTGAGGCCAAGGGTCGCGGTGACGAGGAGGGCGAGGAGGCGAGGGGTGCGCATGCGATGCTCCGACGTCCGATGGTCCTAGCACCGGCCGCGCCTGACACCAATGCGCCGAGGAGGCGGTTGGACGCCGCGTCTTTGCTCGGCTATGTCCGACACCCCTGCGCCTAAGAGGTGGCTCCGCGTCGGCCAACTCGTCCCCGCGTCTCCCCGTCCCGCATCGCATGGCCTTTGGTCTCCGTCCCCTCGCGCTTGCGTCTGCGCTCCTCATGGCACTCGGTACTTGTGGCGAGCCGCCGGCCCCGGCGGTCCCGTACTCGAAGCCGATGACCCTCGCGCCGTGGGAGGGTGAGGCGGCCGGTTGGTTCGACGACGCGGTCGATCCGAGCGTGCTCGGGGTGTCGCTCGACGGGAGCTCGCCGGCGATGGAGGCGGCGCTCGCGCCTCGTACGAGGGCCGCCGAGCTGGTGGCTCGGGTCGCCGTCGCCACCATCTCGCGCGACGGAAACGGCGAGCGAACGCGCTACATGCTGACGGTCAAGGTGGTCCCGCCGACGCTGAAGCGCCGCGGCCTCGACGGTGACGTGCTCGAGCTTCGGGTCGAGGAGTCCGCGCCCGCCTACGCGACGCTGAGCACGTACGAGAGCGCCTTCCGAGGCGCGAGGCTCATGCTGTACGCCCGGCGCTTCTCCGGCGAGTCGGGCCCGGTGCTCCACTGGCACTTGGGCGTCGATTCGGCGGAGGTCGCGACCGCGATCCAGCTCGCGAAGGATCTGGACGCCGCCGAGGAATGACGCGAAACAACGGACGCGCAAGCGAGGACCGACCGTGAGCAACATCACCATCAAGACCCCGCGCGAGATCGAGGCGCTCCGAAAGGCCGGCGAGGTCACCGTCGCGACTCTCATGGGCGTCGACGCCATGATTCGTCCCGGGATCAGCACCGAGGACATCAACCACTTCGTCCATGAGGACACGCTGCGGCGCGGCGCGCGCCCGGCCCCGCTGAACTACCACGGGTTTCCGAAGAGCGTATGCACCTCGGTCAACGAGGTGGTGTGCCACGGGATCCCGAACGACAAAGAAATCCTCGAGCCCGGCGACATCATCAACGTCGACGTCACGTCGATCCTCGACGGCTATTACGGCGACACGTCGGTCACGTTCTACGTCGGTGATCCGTCGCCCGAGGCCAAGCACGTCACCGAGGTCGCGCGCCGCAGCCTCGAGCTAGGCATCGCGGAGGTGCGCGAAGGCGCGCGGCTCGGCGACATCGGCGCCGCGATTCAGGCGTTCGCGGAGCGCGAGGGATGCTCCGTCGTCCGTGCCTTCGTCGGTCACGGGATCGGTCGAGTCTTTCACGAGGCGCCGCAGGTCTCGCATGTCGGTCAGCGTGGCAGCGGCATGCGCCTCAAGGCCGGCATGGTCTTCACGATCGAGCCGATGGTTAACCTCGGCACCTACGAGGTCGACATTCTCGACGACCAGTGGACGGCGGTGACGCGCGACGGCCGCCTGTCGGCTCAGTTCGAGCACACGCTCGTCGTGACCAAGCATGGTTGCGAGATCCTGACGCCCCGCCCGGGCCCGCTCGCGAACAGCGACCGCTTCTCCACGTACTGGAGTCGCTGAGGCGCTCGGAGGCTCTGGGCTCACGCGGCCTTCGTCGGTCGCGTGCGAGCGCGACGCGCCGCACTGAGCAGGTCGCGCGCGGCGCGCTCGGTCGAGCCGGTCTTTGCGCCCGTGAGCATGCGCGCAAGCTCGGCCACGCGACTGGGACCTTCGAGCGCGCGGGCGGTGCTGGTCGTGGTGCCTCCGTCGCTCGACTTCGTTACGACGAAGTGCGCGTCGGCGTAGGCGGCGATGTTTGCGAGGTGCGTGATGCACAGCACCTGGCGCTCGCGGGCGATTGACGCCACGGCCCGTCCAATGCGATCGGCCGTCTCCCCCCCGACCCCCGCGTCGACCTCGTCGAGCACCACGAGGCCGGTGCGCCGCTCGTGGGTCCCCTCCGCGCTGCCGCCCTCGGCCCCGAGGACGCGACGCAACGCAAGCAACACACGCGACAGCTCACCGCCCGAGGCGATCTGCCCGAGCGCGCGAGGTGAACTCCCGGGGTTTGGTGCAAGGAGCAGCTCGACGCGGTCGATGCCCGCAGGCCCGAGCGCCGCGCCATCGACCTCGGCCTCGCCGTCTCGTACGGGCCTCGGCGTGACCGCGATACGCACGACGGCGCCGCGCATTCCTAGCTCTCCGAGCTCGGCCTCGAGCGCCTCTGCGAGTCGCACCCCGGCGTTTGCCCGACGACGCGAGAGCGCCCGCGCCACGGTGGACGCTTGCTCTAGCGCGGCTGTGCGCTCGGACGTCAAGGCAGGCAAGCGCGCGTCGGCGGCGTCGAACTCCTCGAGCTCACGAGCGAGTCGCTCGCGGGTCGCGAGCACGTCGTCGAGCTGTGGACCGTGCGCCCGCATGAGCTTCTCGAGTCGGTAGAGGCGAGACTGCACCTCCTCGACGCGCGCGGGATCGACCTCGAGCCGGTCGAGATAGCCCCCGAGGTCTCGGCTCACCTCGCGCAGCCGAGCCCACGCACCGGCCAGCTCGTCCGCTGGGCCGCGGAGTCGCTCGTCGATTCCGGCCGCAGCGCCGAGCTCACCGGAGAGACGACCAAGCTCGTCCGTCGCGCCGCCGTCCTCGCCGTCGAGGAACGCGAGCACGTGGCTCGCTGCGCCGCGTAGCCGCTCGCCGTGCTTCAGCCGCTCGAGCTCTTCGCCGAGACGCTCGTGCTCGCCGACCTCCGGTGCGACGGCGTCGATCGCATCGAGCTGAAAGCGCAGGAACGCCTCGCGCTCGGCTCGGTCTCGCTCGCGCGCGCGGAGCGATGCGATCTGGGAATCAAGCTCGAGGAGCCGCGCGTGTGCCTCCGCCACCTGCGCCCGCAGAGGGATGGCCGCCGTCGTGGGGCCCTTCGCTCGTGGCGCGTGCTCCTCGACGCCTGCGAACCGATCCAGGTAGTCGAGGTGCGTGCGGGGATCGACGAGCGCGACGCTCTCGTGCTGCGAGGTCACATCGGCCAGCTCCCGGCCGAGCTCGACGAGCTCTCGCGCGCTGCACATCCTCCCGTTGAGGTAGGCGCGCGAGCGTCCGCTCCGATGAACGACCCGTCGCACCACGAGCTCGCCGTCGCACTCGACGCCCGCCGCCGCGAGGCGGCCCAGGATCGACGCGCTCGCCGAGACGTCGAACAGGGCCTCGACCTCGGCCTCTTCGGCGCCTGCGCGGACGACGTCGCTCGTGATGCGCTGGCCGAGCACGGCACCAAGCGCATCGACCAAGACGGACTTTCCCGAGCCGGTCTCACCGGTGAGCACGTTGAAGCCAGGCTCGAGCCGAAGCTCGAGCTCCTCGACGAGGATGAACTGACGGATGCGGATCGCGATGAGCATGAGGCAGACCTCTCCCGATGGCGGCAGAGCCGCGGTCGATCGAGTGGCAGCGAGGCCTCGACGGCCTCTCCAGGAGCGCGGACACACGTCTCCCGTCGCCGCGGCGCTCGATCGACGCCGCGGTCAGTGGATGATCGCTGGTGGAAAGACTGGGTGAGCGCGGGACTCAGGCCTGCGCGGGGGCGCGCCGACCCTTGCCGTTGCTCGTGGACTCTTCAACGGCGGGCGCGCCTTCATCGGTTGCGGCGGCACTCCCCGGGACCTTGATGTCGTTCTTCTGCAGCACGAGGTTCGCGATGCGATCGAGGAGCTCGGGGTTGTCCTCGAGGTGCTGGCGAACCTTCTCGCGACCCTGACCGATGCGCTCCCCGCCGAACGAGAACCAGGAGCCGCTCTTCTCCACGATTCCAGCATCGCTCGCGAGATCGAGGACGTCACCGCTGCGGCTGATGCCCTTGCCGTAGAGGATGTCGAACTCACACTCGCGGAAGGGCGGGGCGAGCTTGTTCTTCACGACCTTGACGCGCGTTCGGTTGCCGACGACCTCGGGCTCTTTGCCGGTCACGGTCGCTTCCTTGATCGACCCGACGCGGGTGACCTTCAGTCGCACCGACGAGTAGAACTTGAGCGCGTTGCCGCCGGTGGTGGTCTCGGGCGAGCCGAACATCACGCCGATCTTCATGCGGATCTGGTTGATGAAGATCATCATGCAGCTCGACTTGCTGAGGCTGCCGGTGAGCTTTCGGAGGGCCTGGCTCATGAGGCGCGCCTGAAGGCCGACGTGGCTGTCGCCCATGTCGCCCTCGAGCTCGGCCTTTGGTACGAGCGCGGCGACCGAGTCCACCACGACGCAGTCGACGGAGCCTGAGCGAATGAGCATGTCGGCGATCTCGAGCGCCTGCTCGCCGTAGTCCGGCTGCGACACGAGGAGCTCCTCGGTGCGGACCCCGAGCTTGCGCGCGTACGACAGATCGAGGGCATGCTCGGCGTCGATGAAGGCCGCCGTGCCGCCTTGGCGCTGAATGTTGGCGATGGCGTGGAGCGTCAGCGTCGTCTTGCCGCTCGACTCGGCGCCGAACACCTCGATGATGCGGCCACGCGGGTAGCCGCCCGTGCCCAGCGAGATGTCGAGGGCGACCGAGCCGGAGGGGACGGCGGGGACATCGCGCACCAGGCTCTGCCCCTCCTTCATGCGCATGATGGCGCCCTTGCCGTATTCCTTCTCGACGGCCGCTACCGCGAGCTCGAGGGCTTGGAGCTTTTGCTTGGAGACATTGGTGAGGGAGGTGGCGCGGCTCTGCTTCTCGTCGCTCATGGGTGTGCCTCGGTGGAGTGGGGAGGGTGGTAGGTGCCTTTGGTCAAGGAAGCGATACTGTACCCGTGTTCAGGTATCTGCGCAAGAAATCTCGGAGCGGGTCCCACGCCGTGTTCAGAAGAGGCCGATCGAGAAGTGGATCGCGCCCGTGGATTCCCATGGGCGGGGCGAGAGGTTCAGGCCGCCGTCGAAGGCGATCGGGCCGACCGGAGTCGTCGCGCGGAGGCCTGCGCCGGTGGCGTAGCGGAGCTCGAGGAGGTCGGCTGCGGACTTGATCGATTCGGCCTTCGACCAGACGTTGCCCGCGTCGAGGAAGAGCCCGAGCGCGAAGGTCTCGGTGAGGGGCACGCGCAGCTCGGCGCGAGGGTTGACGAAGAGGTTCCCGGCTCGCACGCCGATGCTGTCCAAGCTGAGGCGTCCGGCGAGGACCTCGGTCGCGAGATCTTCAGGCACCAGCGAGTCGAGGGCGAAGCCGCGGACGGTGTTCACGCCGCCGATGAAGAAGAGGCGATCGGGGTAGGTCGCGCTTGTCGACTTCAGCTGTACGTTGTGTCCGCCGGCGAGGCTCAGCGCGAGGGCGAGGCCGCGCCTCGTGAGGCGCAGATAGCCCGCGAAGCGCGCCGTCAGCCTCAGAAATTCGCTGTCGATCTGCGTCGCCTCTTCGAGCGGCAGTGCCGTGACGTGCTCCACTCCGGCGACGAGCAGCGTGCCGCGAGTGGCCGCGAAGGGGTTGTCGCGCCGGTCCCAGGTGAGGCCGACCCGCTGCGAGAACGCGAGCGTGCGGCCTTCGGGGACGCGGAGCAGCGTCGCGAGTCCAGGGTTCTTCGCCACGATGTCGGCGATGCCACCCGCGCGGTAGACGCGGATCTCGTTGGCCTCGACGGAGCTGCCGAGCTGAAGCGTCAGGTTCCGTAGCGGCCGGTAGTTGAGGAGCGGGAGCAACGCCTCTCGGCTCAACGTGAAATCGCGCTGGTTGTCGCGGACGTCGACGCCGTCGACGTTGAGCGCGACCTGCGGCCCGAGGCCGATGTCGGGGAAGCGCAAGGACACCGCATTGCGCCGCTCGAGGCGCTGCGAGACCTCGCCGAGGTAGGTTGCGAAATTCTCGCGGACCCCCGAGTCGAGGATGAGGAAGTCCGGCAGGTAGCCGAACTCGAGCCGCACGATGAGGCCGATGGCTTTGCCCGCGACGTTCCGGTGTCCGTACTCGAACGCGAAGCGAAATCCCTCGCCGGTCGAGAAACCGAGGCGCGGCTCGAGGTATTGCGTGGGCTGCTCGACGACGCTGATGATGACCCGCTTCTGGCGCTGCGGGACGTCCGGATCTTCGAGCGAGAGGGACACGCTCGAGAACACGCCTAGGCCGGCGATTTGCTCCTCGCTCTCGCGCGCCTTGCTGCGGCGGTAGTAGCGCTCCGACTCGCTGCAGCGCTCGAGTTCGCGGCACAGCGCGAGGCGCCCGAGGATCAGGGCGTGGTCGGTTCGGCTCGCGCCCTGCACCTCGTAGCCTGTGATCGCCACGGGCTCGCGCTCGACGATCGTCACGCGCGCGCGCGCCCTCGTCTTGTCGGGCGACATGTCGAGGTCGACGCGAATCGAGGCGTAGTGGTAGCCGTCGTCGGCGTACGCGCCCTGAAGCCGCGTGCGCGCCGCGTCGATTTCGAGCTGCGAGAGCGGCTCACCGAGGACGAGCTGCGATCGCTCGAGCAAGGTCGGCGAGGTGAAGTGGCGGTTGCCGTCGAACACCACGTCGTAGAGGCGCGTCTCTGGCCCCAGATGAATCGGAATTCGCAGCGTAATTTCGGGTGAGCAGGAGATGCCCCGCTGGAGGTCGGGCGTGCACGCGAGCCCATCGGGCGAGGCCGGCTCAGCGACAGGTAGATCGAGGGCGTCCTTGGCACAACGCGGCGCGGGCAGGACCGGCAGCGCCTCCGATTCGCACGCGCCGCCGCGGCCGACGGCGCAGCGCGCGCGAAGGACGGTCACCGGGCCGACGATCGCGTTCAGGTATCCCTTGCTCTGCAAGAGCTGCGACAGGTGCTCGAGGGCTCGCTGGTACACCTCGGGTTCGAAGACATGAGTCGGCTCTGGGCGCCGCGTGGGCGCGCGCGAGCCGCCGGGCTGTCCGAGCCCCGCATCGGCGACGGCCTCGTCGATCGCCGTGAAGAACGAGCGCCCCGGCAAATCGGCTTCGAGCGAGGCGTCGAGCTCGATCTGGAGAGCGCGCTCGGTGAGGCCGGGCGGTGCGTCGGCAGGCAGGCACACCAGCTCGCGCTTCACGACACGAGCGGCGATGCCCTCGTGGATCCGAAACTCGACGTGGCGGACGGCGTCGTTCGAGATCGGCCGGTCCTCCACGTCGACCCGCGCATCGAGGTAGCCGCGCTTGCGGTAATAGCTCGCGAGACGATCGGAGAGGGCGACCGGAGATGGCTCGACGGCGCGCTCAAGGTCGAGGGCTGCGCGTAGCTCGCTCGAATCAAAGGCGTTCGCGCCCGTGAACGCGAAGCGGTAGCGCGGGCCCGTGTCGAGGTCGACGTAGAGGAAGGTGTCGTCGGCCGTGCGGACGAGCCTGTGGGCGACCGAGGCTTGGAGGAAGCCCGCCTGACGCAAGAGCTCCGCGAGCTCGCTGTCGGCCTCCCGCAGCGTCTCCTCGCTCGCGATGTCGCCTTCGCCGGACCGGTAGCGCTCGCGCAGGGCACCGAGCTCGTCCCGCAGCCTCGGGGCAATGACGAAGATCCGGCGCGCGATCCGCTCGGGGGGGCCCGAAACCACGCGCAGCCGGAGCACGACGCGATCGGGCGCGTCGGTGTCGACGGGCGAGAGGGTGACCTGGGCGCGCCGGAACCCGACGCGACGGTAGAGCTCGAGGACTCGCGCGCGGGCCTCGCGCAGGATGGGCTCGGTGAGCTCCGAGCCGACCTGAAGCCCGAGCGCGGTCTGGAGCCGCTGCGTCGCGACGCCAGGTGCGTCGGTCGTCACCTGCGCGACGATCCTGCGCGGCACGCCGACGACCCTCAGGACCACGCCTTGAGGGTGTGGTCGTGCGTCGACGTAGGCCTGCGCGAAGCGCCCCGTCTCGAGCAGCTCTTGCATCGCGCGCCGCGCGACGTCCACCGTGAGCAGGGTGCCCGCCTCGACCGACCGGAGCGATGGACGCTCTCGCCAGCGGCGCCCCGCGGTCTCGACGCTGACCCCGACGATGGGCCTGCCGACGAGCTCGCCGATGTCGTCGTCGCTCGGTGCGACGAGGGTCGTGTCCGCCGCGTCGAAGCCCGTGAGCTCGTCGCCGGTCGTCGGCGGATCGCTCTCGGCGCGCGCCGAGGGCGCCCACACGAACAGCAGCGCCGAGAGGACGAAGACGAGGACCCGGGCGCTCACTCGAACTCGATCCTCCAGCGGAGGTCCGCTCCAAGGTTCCCGATCGCCGAGCTCGAGATGTCGTTCACGTTGTCGTACGAGCCCTGCAGGATCACTCCGCGCTTGAGCTTCCATTCGACGTTCGAACGAAGCTCGCGGTTGTCCGAGAGGCCCGTCGTCACGGTCGCGCGGAGGTTCTCGGTGATGCGCTTGCCGATCGACACCGTCGGCTCGGGCCGCCCGGTACGCGACGAGTACTGCGTGCCGAGGCGGAAGTCGTCGATGAGCGGAACGGTCTTACGGAGCGCCTGATCGAAGCCGGTGAGCGCTGACAAGGCCTCGAGGCTCACGCTCTGCGCGAGTGAGCTCGCGAGGCCGCGATCGAGCTCGGCGCGCGTCATGCCGAGCTGGAGCAAGAGGACGATGTCGTCCTGACCGAGCGGCGGATCGCTCGAGAGCTGGAGCGCCGGCGCCTCGGTGTCGCCGGTCGCGTGCATCGTCACACGCCACACGTTGCCCGCGCTCGCGCTCGCGTCGGCGCCTCCGGTGGTCGCGGAGGCGGTGCTCGTCGTGCCGCTCGAGGCGTAGCGACGGATCTCGGTCTCCGCGAGCACGTCGAGTCGAGGGGTCACGCGCGTCGGGTTGTCGAAGTCGATGCGACCCTCACGGATGCGGAAGTCGTGGCCCTGGATGAAGAGCTTCGAGTTTGGCTCGAGGCGAAGGCTGCCACGCGCGCCGAACCGCTGGTTGGTACCGGTCAAGCGCAGCCCGGGCTGAGACACCTCGAGGCTCGTGTCGATGAGGTTGTTGACGACGCGGAGCGGGCGCGGCGACACGACGGCGACGTCGAAGGTCACGAGGTCGTTGTTCGGGTCGTAGGTCTCGACCACCGTCCGGCTCTTGCCGGTGAGCTGATCGAGATCGAGGCGGAAGGCGATCGGGCGCGCGTAGGTGAAGCTCGACAGCGAGACGGTGCCCGACACTTGCGGGAGCGCTCTCCCGCCCGAACTCGCCGCCGACGCGTCGGTCGCCTTGGGCCCGACGCCAGGCCGATAGGCGAGCTTCAGCGCGGCGTTCGCCGTGGCCTTCACGCCATCGGCGAGGGGCAGCGCGACGTCCCGGGCCGTCAAGGTCGCGTTCACCTCGGCGACGTCGAGCCCTCGCAGCGGCATCTGCGCGGTGAGGCTCAGCTGACCGAAGCCACCCGTCCGCGCGGTGGCCTCCTTGATCTCGATCTCTCCATTGCGAATCAGCACGCGCACGTTGACGTCGTCGAGCGGTAGGTTGACACCTGTCAAGCGTACGAGGCCGCGCTCGAGGCGTAGCTCACCTGAGAGGGTCGGGAGGAAGTAAGGCCCGTCGAGGCGGAGCCCGCCCGAGACGACGCCGCCCGCGCGCGATACGAAGGGCAGCGCGGTGGTGAGCTTTCCGAGATCGAGCGGGGTGAGCTGCGCGTGGACATCGAAGCGCGGGATCGTCGACAGCTCCTCGACGCGCCCCGACACGACGACGGTGGCCTCGAGGCCGCGCCGCGGAGAGATGGTGAGCGGCAGCGTCGGGATCTTCAGCGAGTCGGCGGTGAGCGCGAGCTCCTGGTCGACCTTGCCGACCCGCATTGACGTGCCGCCGCGAGACAGCGCGAGCTCGTCGATGCGGAAGCGCGCCTCGCCGAGCGCGGGGTTGTCGAGCGGCATCTGTTCGAGGCGCAGCTCCCCGGTCGCCGTGCCGACCGGGGCGTCCGACGAGAAGGCGACACCTCCGATGAGGTTCGCGAGCGCGCCGAGGTCGAGTTTCTCGAGGCGCACCGTCCCCTCGCGCAGCATGGGGCGCTCGCCGCGGGTGAGGATCATGTCCTCGAGCGTCGCCTGGCCCCCGAAGAGCGACCCCTTGCGCAGCTGAAACGTGGCGGCCTCCTCGCTCGAGCCGTCCCCGCTCGCGTCGTCGGGGGAGGCCGCGCTCGCCTTCACCAAGCGGTGGTCGCATGCGCTCTTGCCCTCGAACGCAACCGGGCGCGACTCGGGCACCATCACGATCTCGATGCGCGAAGACGGCAACATCGCGGGCCCGATCCGCACGGGGGAGATCGAGACGTCGAACATGCCGCGCAGGCGCTGGAGCGTCCCGTCGAAGCGCGCGACGCCCGACACCGTTCCCTCGGGCAAGACCCGATCGGCGCGCCGCTCGAGGCCGAGCATGTCCACCGCTTCGAGCGGGAGGGCGGTCGCGGTGAAGTCCCCCTGGATCTCGGCGTCGTGACGGATCGAGGTGCGACCGACGATCGTACCCTCCCCGCGGCGAAGGGTGAGGGCGTGCACGTCGACCACGACGCCTTGCGAACCCGCGAGGCGATCGTCCCAGAGGTAGTCGAGCTCGACCGTGCCCGAGTCGAAGCGCTGGCCGAGGGCGCGAACGTCCTCGAGCGCGAGGCGGGTGCTGACCGACAGGCGGCCGCCGCCGCACGCGTCCTCGGGGCCGCCGTACACGAACGACGTATCGGCGCTGCCGCGCGCACGCCCGCGCAGGTCCCGGTAGAGCGGCTCTTGCTCGAGGCGCAGGATCTCGAGGAAATCCTGGACGTCGAAGCCCGACGCGCGGGTGTCGACGCGTGCCGACATGACGAGGGCGGCGGGCGCGCGACCGAAGTCGAGGACGAGGTGCGGGAGCTTCGCTATCGAGGCGTCGTGCGTGAGCGTCGCGTCGGTGAGGTCCAGCCGGACCGGCTCGAACGCGACCGTCCCCGCGAGCGTCCCCGCGGGGAGGCCGGCGATCACGAAGTCCTCGAGCGTCAGGTCGCCGCGAACCTTGGGGTGCGTGAACGCGCCCGTCGTCTCGGCGCGAATGCGGGCCCGCCCGGCGACCTCCAAATCGGCGAGCGGTGACAGATCCGAGAGGTCGAGGACCGTCCCGTCCTTGAGGCTCACCCCGAGCTCCTGCACGAAGAGGAGCTTGATGTTTGTCAAGATGCGGGATTTCGGTCCGGTGATGGTGAGATCGTTGAGAAAGATTCCGGCGTCGGCGACCTCGAACTCGCCGGCAAGCCGCGCGGACGCGAGGCCGACCAGCCGCTTGCGGTCCTCGCGCCACGCTGGTCGGTCGAAGACCGCGAAGTCGCGCGTCTCGGCGGCGATGGGGCCGCGCAGGGCGAGCGGCGACAGGGTGCCGCCGAAGGTGTCGAAGCGCACGCGCTCGAGCTGCCAGGCGACATGCGCGTTGGGGCTGCCGTTCAAGGCCTCGAAGAGCCGGGCGAACGCGACCTCGCGCACCGTGACCCCTGTCGCGGCGAGCGGAAGCCCCGCGGCGAACGGCGAGACGCGCACCTCGTCGATGGTCGCCGTGCCGCCGCTCCAACCGACCGCCAGCTCGTGTGCGCGGACCTCGTCGCCCTCGAGTTCGAGTTTGGCCTCGAAGCGCTCGGCGATCGACTTCGACGAGAAGCCGAGTCCTGTCCCCGAGAGGGTGGCTCGGAGCCTCGGCAGCTTCGCTCCGCGCACGTATTCGAGGTCCGACGCGTCGAGCTCGACGGCCCCGGAGACCGGGCTCACGTCGACGAAGCGGTGCACGGCCGGGAGCGGGAGACGGGCCCGCACCCGACCCTCGACGCGCTGGACGCCCTCCGCATCGAGCGCGACGCGCACGCCCGCCGCCGACACGTCGAGGCGACGCCAGTCCCCTTCGACCAGCTCGCAGCTCGGTCGGGTCGCTGGGCCTGGGTCGAGGTCCACGGCGCCTTCGAGGTCGAGGCGCCGCAAGAACATCTCGGTCGACGAGACGCGCGCGCGGGCTTGGAGCCGACAGATACGGTCCTCGTCGAGGCGCTCGCCGGTCGGCGACGGGTGCGCCCGGTCGACGGCGACGCTGCCGCTCCGCAGTGAAAGCTCGACCGGCTGAGGGGGCAGCGCCCCGGCGACCCCGGGGGTCGACTCATCGACGGTCAGATCGACGTCGGTTCCCCGCGTGCGGACGCGCAGACCGTCGACCGACACGTCGAGTCGGGCGTTCGAGACGGACAGCGCGGCGAGCGGCAAGCGACGCTTCGGCTCAGGCGGTGGACCTCCGGTCGGAGCACGCAGCGCGAGGTTCGAGACGTGTCCGTTCACGACGACGGCGCGCAGGTACGGCTCCTCGACGCGGACCTCCCCGATGTCGAGCTCCCCGTCGAGCAGCGCGAAGAGCCGCGGGCGGATGAGGACGCGCTCCGCGCGCAAGAAGGGCTCACCTCCATCGCTCGACTCCACCTGGAGCTCGTCGATCGCGATGCCGAGCGGCCACGGCACCACCCGCACCCGGTACGACGCCGTGAGGCCGAGCTCCGTCTCGATGAGCGCGGCCGTCTTTCGAGCGGCCCAGTCCTGCACCGACGGGAGGCGCACGACGGCCCCGAGCGCGAGCGGGATCGCCCCGATCACCGCGAAGAGCGCGCAGAACAACCGAGCGAGGAGGCCTCCCCAGTCGCGGCGTCCGCCCGAGGATGGCGCACCCGGGCGCGCGCGGCTCGCAGCGCGCCCCCGCGGCCCCCCTGCCGCGCGCGGTCCATCGTCCCCGGAGCTGCCCATGCGCAGCGTCGCAACTTAGCAAGAAATCACGGAAATGGCGCGATCTCCGCACGGCTTCGGCGCCTTCGTCGAGGGCCCCCCTGGGCTGCCCCCACGGGGCTCGTCAGTCGATGCGGAACGTGGCTCGAACCGGGGCGTGGTCGCTCGCTTTCGTGACCGCATTGGTGTGCGGGATCGACACCGTCGCCGGGTCGAGCATGTCGTAGACGAGCGGGTTCGCGAGGATCTGGTCGATGAGAAACACCTTGCCCGCGTACTTGTAGGTCCAGCGGTCGTTCTCGGGGACGGCGTCCGCGACCCCCAAAAATGGTGGCGTCCCGTCCATCACCGCCTGCATGGTGGCGGTCCCGGGCGCGTCGTTGAAGTCGCCCAGCATCAGGATGGCGGCGGTCGGGTCGGCCTTCGCGAGGCCGTTGGCGATGACGCGCGTGTGCTGCGCCTCGGCGAGGCGCTTGTCGGGGTCGTCCGAGTCTTTCGACTTGAAGTGCACGCCGAGCATCACGACGTGGCGGCCGTTTACGGTCATGTGCACCTCGAGGCAGTCGCGTGCGTAGTTGTACGTCGGCGAGCTCGTCCCCTTCTTCAGGAATTTGTCGGACTTGTGGGAGACGACCTTGTCGAACGGGTAGTCGCTCAAGATCGCGACGTCGATGCCGCGCGGGTCGTTGCCGTCGATGAGCTTCGTGTAGGCGAACTTCTTGTCGAGGACGCCGTTCAGCGCGTCGAGGACCGCCTGGCTCTCGACCTCTTGAAGCATGAACACGTCGGGCCTCAGCGTGTCGACCACGGTCGCGATTTCGGCGCGGTGCGCCGGGTAGTTTGGATCGACGTCCTCGAACGGGACCCCCGAGTTCTTCTTCTCATCGATGAGGTTCAGGACGTTCCAGGTCGCGACGGTGAGGGCCTTCGGACCGGCGCCGGTGCTCGTCTGGGGTCCGACGCCCATGCTCGACGCGCTCGGCTCCGGGCCGGTCGTCGTCGCGGCTCCGCCGTCGCCGCCCGAGCCGCTCGTGGTGTCGACGTCGGACGAGCACGCGCCAAGTGGGAGGAGCGTCAGGATTCCGAGGGGGGCGAGGCGGAGAAAGCGTCGAAGGGCGATCATGGCAAAGAGAAGGGGAACCTCAGACTAGCTCGTTCCGACGCCAGTGTCGTGCGCGTGGTACAATCGGGTCACCCGCATGGCTCCCGGCATCACGCGCTACGCGATCCGACTCGATGGAATCCGCTTCCGAGCGCGCCACGGCGCGTCCGACGCCGAGCGCGATCTTCCCCAGGATTTCGTCGCCGATCTCGACGTCACGCTGCCCGTCGAGCGGCTCCCCGCGACCGACGAGCGGAGCGCCGTCTACGACTACGACGCGCTCGCGAGCTTGGTCGTGCGCGAGGGGACGTCGGCGTCGTACCGGCTCCTCGAGACCCTGGCGCGGCGCCTGCTCGAGCGGCTGTTCGCGGACACTCCGGTGCTCGAGGCGACGCTTCGATTGCGCAAATTCGGTCCGCCTACCACGGCCTCCGTCGACGCGGCCGCCATCGAACTTTCGGGGACGCGACCTTCGCGTTAGCCTGGGTCCCGATGGCCATCATCGACACCGAGAAGGATGCGCGGCGCCTGGCTCGCGCGATCGCGAGCGACCTCGTCTTTTACAACGAGGAGAAGATCGCCGAGGGGATCGAGAAGGACACGCTCTTCACCGTCCTCGCTGAAGAGATCCACGACGCGCGCGAGCACTACCGTGGCCGCGTCGCGCCCGAGCTCCACGTGCTGAACCTGCTCGATCGCGCGCTCGTCGACGTCGTCGTTCGGTCGAAGGCGCACCTGCCGTCCAAGCTCTGGTGACACGCGGCCCCGTACGGCCCCGAGTCGCCAGGGACTGACGACTCGAGTGAGCACCTCCGCGGGGGAGGCCGCGAGTGACGGTGGGACGTCGACGTTCGGGGAGCTCGTCGCCGAGGGCGGAAAGGGGGGCAACCAGGCGGACGCGGTCGACGGATGCCAGAGGGCGACGGCAAGCCTGGCTCGCTCCCGGGCGGCGGCGGTGCGGGGGCCTGGGCGTGCCTCGGTCCGTGGTGGGTCGGCGTTGGCTGGGGCTACGGCGGCGGCGGCGCAGGGGCGGGCGCCTACGCGACGACGAGCTTCGCGAAGGGGGCGCTCACGGCCGGCAAGAGCGTGGTCGTCACGGTCGGCGCGGCGGGCAAGGGCGCGCTCGGCGTCACGACCGAAGGACAGCCCGGCGCGGGCAAGAACGCGGGCTACGACACCGAGGGCGAGGGCGGCGATGGCAAGGTGATCGTCAGCTGGACGTGCCCCTGAGCGTTCGTGGGCGTCGCGCGAGATCGGCGAGCGAGCCGCCGAGCGCCTCGAGCGTACGCTGGAAATCGTCGGGCGGCGCGCACTCCCAGCGCAGCCGCTCGCCGGTCTTCGGATGGATGAACCCGAGCACCGCGGCGTGCAGGGCCTGCCTGCCGAGCCCGAGCGCCGCCGCGCGAAGCGGCTCCGCCGAGGGGACGCCCCCGTAGAGCGCATCGCCGAGGATGGGCGTCCGCGCTTCATCGGCGAGGTGCACGCGGATCTGGTGCGTTCGACCGGTCTCGAGCGTGCACGAGAGGAGCGTCGCGCGGTCGTCGGCGAGCGAGCGGAGCGCCTCGACGCGCGTCACGGCCCGCCGCACCCCCGCGCGCGTCGGGTCGAGCCGTGAGGTGAAGCGCAGGCGGTGCTGCGGGTGGCGCCCGTGCGGGGTGTCGAAGCGCGCCGACCGGGTCCGACCGACCGCGACGGCGACGTACTCGCGCTCGATGTCGTGCCGCGCGAAGAGCGTTTTCAGGCCCTCGCGCGTCGGCCCATCCTTCGCGACGACGAGGAGCCCGCTCGTGTCCTTGTCGAGCCGGTGCACGATCCCAGGCCGTAGATGCCCCTCGGGATCGCGGGGATCGGCGGATGCGCGCTCGAAGCCGCCGCGCGCGAGCAAGCCGTGGACGAGGGTCCCGCCGCGGTGCCCGCGCGCCGGATGAACGACGAGGCCCGGCGGCTTGTTGACGACGATCAAGTGCTCGTCCTCGTGCACGACCTCGTACACGACCGAGGCATCGGGGACGGCGTCGGTGGTCGCGCCGGCGCCGAGCGTCACCGTGATGCGGTCACCCTCGCGGAGCGGGGTCTTCCGGTCGAGTCGAAGTCCGTCGCGAAGCGCGAGCCCGGCTTCGAGCCAACGCTGGAGCTCCGCGCGCGTCACGGTGTGGCCTGCGTCCGCGAGGAGCTCCACCAGCGCCTTGTCCGCTCTCACGCCAACGTGCGTGGCCGACACCGACAGCGCGAGCGCTGCTCCCGCCGCGGCCGTCGTGGCGGCCTCGAGCGCGTCGTCGTCGTCCACCTCGTCGAGCGTCGACTCGTCGTTGTTCACGCGCGCGACCTCACGGCTCGCTCGGCGTCGCGGGCTCCCCGCTCGACAGGCGAGGGTGCCGCGCGCGAAGCAGCCCGAGGGCGACGAAGCCGACGAGCACTGCGAACCAGAGCGTGGCGAAGCGCACCAGCACCATCGCCGAGAACGCCACCGCGAGCGGCACTCCGCCGAGGTGCGTCAGCTGCTGCTCAATCAGCTTGTCGGTCACGCCGAGGCCGCCAGGCAAGGGAACGATCGCGCCGGCGAGCGTCGCCGTCGCGTAGCTGAACGACGCGAGCGTCAGCGTCGTCGACTGAGCGAAGCCCTTCAGGATGAGCCACAGTCCCACACCTTCGAGCGACCAACCCGCGATGCTGAGCAGCGTCGGAAGGACGAGCCGAGACGGGGTCGTGAGCTCGCGCAGCTGGTCGAGCGCCGTGTGGAGCTTGGGCGCGACGCGGGCGCCGAGCCGGCCGAGCGGGCCTGGGAGATGCGGCGTGAGGTCGACCATCGCGCGCGACAGCTTGGGTGACGCGACGAAGACGAGGAGCACGAGCACGAGCCCGCTCCCGGCGGCGGCCCACACGAGTCCGCCGCGAAAGCCGAGGCTCCCGACGACGATCATCACGATGACGCCGATCAAGTCGGTCACGCGCTCCGCGACCACGATCGGGGCCGAGCGCTCGAGCGGCACCCCGCGGGTTCGGTAGAGGACGAGTGATTTGAAGACCTCGCCGACCTTGCCCGGCGACACCGTGAGGACGAACCCCGAGAGGAACGTGAGCAGGCTCTCGGTCTTGGGCAAACCGCGAATGCCGAGGATCGCGAGGTAGATCTCCCATTTCCCGAAGCGGAGCAGGTAGTTGAGCATCGAGAGGCAGCAGGCCGCGGCAAACGACCACCACCCGAACGACGCGAAGCGTGAGCCGACGTCTGATAGGCCGGTGCTGACGAGGAACCCGCCGTACACCAGCACCCCGAGCATCATCACGCCGACGACGCGTCGAACCAGCCGCTCGAGGTTCATGTCCGAGGAGGTCGGGGCGGCGCTCATGGCTCGGACCTCTTGCCGCGACGGAGGCGCCGGAGCGTCAAGCCGAGCGCGAGCGCGAGCAGCGCGGCCGCCGCACCAACGACCACCGGCGCGCTGGTCGTGTAGCGACCGCGCGCGAGGCCCTCGGGAGGTCGGATGATCGTCGCCGACGGCGCTGCGTCGGACGGTGGCGCACTCATGGGCGCTCCGTAGCAGAGGCCGCCTCACCCGCAAAGTAAGCCCGGTCGACTCCGCTCGAGGCGCTGTATCGTTTGTCGAGCGCGCGGTGACCGCGTAGGCTTTCCCGGTGTCCATGATCCGACTGCCCCCTGGTCGCGCCTTCTTCTCGCTGCTCGCGGCGCTCCTGGTGGTCGAGGCGTGCGGCCGAACCGGCATCTCGCTCGGCCGTCGCTCAGCGGGCTCGGGCGAGGTCGGCGGCGCGGGCGGCGTCGGCGGGACGGGTGGTTCGGTCGGTGGCGCGGGCGGCATCGGCGGTGCGGGCGGTATGGGCGGCGGGACGTGCTCCGCCGATTTCGAATGCGACGACGGCGACCCGTGCACCACCGACAGCTGCGAGGGCGGCGCGTGCACGGCGTTCGTTCGCGACGACGATGGCGACGGTGCGGTCGCCCTCGCCTGCGGTGGCGACGACTGCAACGACAAGAACCCGAACGCGCGCCCCGGCCTCGCCGAGAGCTGCGCCGACGCGGCCGACAACGACTGCAACGGCGTCGCGGACTGCCTCGATCCGGCCTGCTCGGGCGTCGCCTGCGGCTGCGTTCCGTCCGGCGCCGAGGATTGCGCGAATGGCGCCGACGAGGACTGCGACGCGACCGTCGATTGCAACGACGCCGACTGCATCGGCACGCCGGCCTGCGGCTGCGCGGCGACTGAGGTCGCCTGCGACGACGGCATCGACGACGACTGCGACGGCGCGCTCGACTGCGCCGACACGAGCTGCGCCGCGTCGAAGGCGTGCCAGTGTCAGGCGACCTTCGAGGATTGCGGGAACGGCAAGGACGACGACTGCGATTTGCTCGTCGACTGCGCGGATCCGAGCTGCAAGGGCCTCGGCCCCTGCGCCTGCACGCCGCCCGGGATCCCGGAAGCGTGCGGGGATTTCGTCGACAACGACTGCGACGGCAAGGTCGACTGCGCCGATCCGAGCTGCGTCGCGAACCTCGCCTGCAAGAGCTGCCAGGCCGAGGACTGCGACAACGGCAAGGACGACGACTGCGATGGGGTCGTCGACTGCGCCGATGACGCCTGCGTCTTCGCGCCCGGCTGCGAGCCGAAGTCCGAGGCGTGCAACAACGACCTCGACGATGACAAGGACGGCGCGACCGACTGCGACGACACCGACTGCGCGCAGAACCCGCTCTGCGCCTCGCAGAACGGCAATTGCCTCACCGCGAAGCTCATCTCCGGGACGGGCACGTACACCGGCGACACCACCGGCTTCGTGAGCAAGTCGGCGGCGTCGTGCGGCGGCGGTGCGGGCGAGGCGGTCTTCTCGTTCACCCTGAACCAACCCGCGCGCGTGCACCTCGACTCGAAGGGCACGTCGTTCGACTCGATCCTCTACGTTCGCTTCGGCAGTTGTGGCGAGGGCCCCGAGCTCGCTTGCGACGACGACAGCGGCGGGAAGAAGTGGGCCGCTGCGGTCGACTTTGACGTGCTCTACCCGGGCACGTACTACGTGTTCCTCGACGGCTTCACCATCGACCCGAACCTCGGCGCGAACGAGGGGCCATACGTGCTCCACGTCGAGATCGAGCCGAACCCGACCGAGTCGAGCGCCGCCCGCTGCGTTGATGGCAAGGACAACGACGGCGACGTCTACATCGACTGCGGCGACGCGAGCTGCGCGTCGACGCCGCCGTGCGCGACCTGCAACGGCGGCGCGCCCGGACAGGCCGAATTCGGGGTCGCGCGCTGCACGAACGGCGTCGATGACGACTGCGATGGCAAGGTCGATGCTGCCGATTCCGACTGCGACGCGAGCCCCTTCGCGAGCCCGCTCGAGGACTGCGACGGCAAGGATCAGAACGACAACGGGATCCCGGACGACTTCAGTTGCCGCTGCGCCACCGACGCCGACTGCGCCGGCGTGCCGGGATACATCTGCTACACGCGCACCATCCGCGCGTGCGGTCCGCCATGCTTTCAGTTCTTCGGCAACGTCTGCCCCTCGGTTGCACCCGGTACGAGCTGCAACCAGGCGACAGGCCAATGCGAGTTCTGACGAGCGCCCTTCGGTAGCGCGATGCTCGGTTGAAGGGGGCGGGCCGCTCCTGTAACCGTCGGGAGGTGCGAGCTCTCCCCCTCATGCTCGGTGCGGTGATGGTCGTCGCCATCGCGTACCGCTACTACAGCGCCTTCATCGCGACGAAGGTGCTGGTCCTCGACGACACGCGCGTAACGCCGGCGTATCGATTCGAGGACGGACATAACTATGTGCCGACGAACAAGTGGGTCCTCTTCGGGCACCACTTCGCCGCGATCACGGGCGCTGGGCCGCTCGTCGGTCCGGTCCTCGCCGCGCAGTTCGGCTTCCTCCCGGGCTACCTGTGGATCCTCATCGGCGTGGTGCTCGGCGGCGCCGTTCACGACTTCGTGATCCTGAGCGCGTCGGTGCGGCGCGACGGGAAGAGCCTCGCCGAGATCGTCCGCGCCGAGATCGGTCCGAGCGCGGGCCTCGTCGCGGGCTTCGCGGTGCTGTTCATCGTCGTCATCGCGATCGCGGCGATGGCGAAGGTGGTCGTCACGGCGCTCGCGGAGAGCCCGTGGGGGACCTTTACGATCGGGATGACCGTGCCCATCGCGCTCTTCATGGGGCTCTACATGCACCGCATCCGCCCAGGCAGGATCCGCGAGGCCTCGGCGATCGGCGTGGTGTTGCTGCTCTTTTCGGTCGGTTACGGAAAGACCATCGCCTCGTCGCCGTTCGCGTCGTCGTTCCTCCTCTCCGAGCACACGCTGACCCTGTGCCTCGCGGGCTACGGCTTCGTCGCGAGCGTGCTCCCGGTGTGGATGCTGCTGTGTCCGCGAGATTACCTCTCGTCCTACATGAAGCTCGGGACGATCGTGCTCCTCATCCTCGGGATCGTGATCGTGAACCCACGGCTCGAGATGCCGGCCGTATCGCAGTTCACCAACGGTGGTCCGATCGTCCCCGGAAAGCTCTTCCCCTTCGTGTTCATCACGATCGCCTGTGGCGCGATCAGCGGATTCCACGGGCTCGTCGCGAGCGGCACCACGCCGAAGATGATCGAGAAGGAGTCGCACGCGCGCCCGATCGGCTACGGGGCGATGCTCGGCGAGGCGATCGTCGGCGTGGTGGCGCTCATCGCCGCCGCGTCGCTGTCGCAGGGCGATTACTTCGCGATCAACACCCCGCCCGACAAGTTTGCGCTGCTCGGAATGTCGACCGAGCACTTGCCCGAGCTCGCGGAGCAAATCGGTGAGCGGCTCGACGGGAGGCCCGGCGGCGCGGTCTCGCTCGCGGTCGGCATCAGCCAGGTGTTCTCGAGTCTGCCTGGATTTCGGCACCTGATGTCGTACTGGTACCACTTCGCGATCATGTTCGAGGCGCTGTTCATCCTGACGACGGTGGACACTGGCACGCGCGTGGCGCGCTTCCTCGTGCAGGAGTTCGGCGGTCGGCTTCATCCCAAGTTCGCTCAGACCGACTGGATGCCGGGCACCGTGCTCGCCACCTCGCTCGTCTGCGTGAGCTGGGGCTACTTCGTGTGGAGCGGCTCGATCGCGACGATCTGGCCGATGCTCGGGATTTCGAACCAGTTGCTCGCGTGCATCGCGCTCGCCGCCGCGACCACGATGATCGTCAACGCGGGGCGAGGGCGGTATGCGTGGGTCACGCTCGTACCACTCGCGTTCGTGGGTACGGCCACGCAGTGGGCGGGCTATCAGTTGATCACCAGCAATTTTGTGCCGAGGCTGATCCGCGGCGGCAAGCCCGAGCTCGTCTTCCAAGGCTGGCTGCTCTCCGGACTCTGCGCGCTCGCGATGACGGCGATGCTCGTCATCGTCGCGGCGGCGGGACGGCGGTGGCTCGCGGCGTGGCGGGGATGAGGCGAGCCCTCCCTCGCGGAGCTTCCGCGAGGCTCAGCGCGCGGCGGCGGTGGGGCCGCGCGGTGAGGGGCCACGAGCACGGCGCCGGTGCTCAGCGCGTTGGCGCGCTGCGGCGGCGGGTGAGACCAGAGGAGCGCCGAGCACGCAAGCCACAAGCCGAGGACGGCGTTGACCAGGCTCGTGTTCGAGCGGGAGGACGAGGTGCTTGGGGCGGAGCCTGCGCGAGATGGTTCGGCCATGCGTCAGGACGGGTGCACTCGTCGTGCCGTAGCGCGGCGCTCCGTCCGCGCCCCATGGTCCCGCCCGCCACGTACCTCACGCATGGCGCGCGAAGCGCGTCGCCTTGGCGTCGGTCGGATCCTCCGGCCAGTAGTGCTTCGGGTAACGGCGCATCAGCGAGCGGCGCAGCTCGGGGTAGGTCGTCCGCCAGAAGCTCGCGAGATCGGACGTGACCTGGACGGGCCGACGGTTCGGCGCCCAGAGGTGAATCACGACCGCGATGTCGCCGACGCGGGGCGACGCGCTCATCCCGAAGAAGTCTTGCAGGTAGCTCTCGACGAAGGGAGGCGCATCGGGTGGGTATGCGATGGCCAGGTCGCGCCCGGTCGGGAGACGAACCGCGCTCGGGGCAACGCGTGCGAGCTCGCGCGCGACGTCGGGATGATCGGCGAAGAACAGTGACGCGAGATCGAGGGCCGCGAGCTCGTCGAGGCTCGCAACGGACTCGGCCGCCGTCGCGAGCGTCGCGCGCAACGCGGGCTCGATCGACGTGAACCCCGAGGCCTCGGCCCGTCTTGCCCGCGGATGGAGCGCCTCGAGCGAGCCGACCTTGTCGAGGCCGCGCGCGAAGAACTCATCGACGAGCAGGCGAGTCCCCGCGGGCGTCCCCGCCGCCGAACTCCGCGACTCGTCGAGGACGATACGCCCGTAGCGAAGGCGATCGATCGACTCGATGCGCGTCGTCGCCCGGTTGAGCTCGACCTCGGACTCCGCCTCGACGTGGTCGCCCTGCGCCTCGAGGATCCAGTCCGCGCGGAGCGGCACCGCGAGGTTCACCTGTACGTGTCCTTGCGCCCCAGAGTCGCGGCCCGAGACGATGAGGGTGCAGCCGTCGCCCCCGACGGCTGACGGATCGCGGAGCACCGCCGACGAGCCATCGTAGAGCGTCACGGCGAGGCCGCGGTCGCTTGCGGTCCCGGTCGTCGGCTTGCCGCTCCGCCGCCCGACGCGGTCCGGGTAGCCCGCGAGGAGCGACAGCGCAAGCGCGTGGTCCTCAGGGTGCGAAGGGCGGTCGAGGGAGCGCGGATCGACGTGCCGCACGAGCTCGGTGTAGGCGCGCGCCGCTGCGCCGAGAGAGCCACGACGGTGACCCTCGCCTGGCTCGCGACGGCCGCGGCCCCGCTCAACGAGGAAGGCCTCGAAGCGCTGAAGCTCTGCCCAGAAATTTTGGCCTCGTTCGCTCGCGATCTCTTCGACGAGCAGCGCCCCTATCGCGGCACCGCTCTCGCCGTAGCCGAGGCGCTCGGCTTCGAGGACCACCCTCGCGATGCGCGGATGGACGGGCATCGCCGCCATGCGGCGTCCGAGCTCCGTCAGCGCCCCGTTCGCGACGGCGCCGAGCCGACCGAGCAGCGCTTCGGCGGCGGCCAGCGCATCGGGCGGCAGCGGCGAGAGCCACGGCAGCGCGCCCGCGGACGCGCCGGCGACGAGCACCGTCAAGACCACGTCGGACAGATCCGAGCGCAGAATCTCAGGGACGTCGAACTCGGGGCGCGTCTGAAAGTCGAACTCCGTGTAGAGGCGAACCGCGTGCCCCGGTGCCGTCCTGCCCGCGCGCCCTGCCCGCTGAATGGCGGAGGCTCGGCTGATGCGCTCGATCTTCAGGCTCTCGACGGTGGTGCCGGGGGCGAGCTGTGCGACCTTGGCGAGGCCCGAGTCGATCACCGTGCGGACACCGTCGATGGTGAGCGAGCTCTCGGCGACGTTCGTCGCCACGATCACCTTGCGCCTCTCGGATGGCGAGAGCGCCGCGTCCTGCTCGTCGGGGCCGAGCGAGCCGTGGAGCGGGAGGACGTTCACCCCCTCGTCTCGCGCGAGCGCTCCGCAGCGCTCGATGGTCCGCTGGATCTCGCCGGCGCCCGGCAGGAACACGAGGACGTGACCATCGGGGCGCTCGCGCAAGGCCTTGCGGACGGCGATCGCGACCTGCGTCTCGAGGGGCTCGCGGCTCGGCGCGTATTCGAAGGTGACCGGGTGCGCGGGCACGTCGCACACGAGCGAGTCGGCATCGAGCAGCGCTGCGACCGGCGCCGCGTCGAGCGTCGCCGACATCACGACGAGCCGAAGATCCGGCCGGCGAGTGCGGCGAAGGTGCGTCACGAGCGCGAGCGCGATGTCGGTGTGGATGTGGCGCTCGTGGACCTCGTCCAGGATCACCGCGCCTACCCCGGAGAGCGTCGGATCGCGCATCAACTGCCGCGTGAGGACCCCCTCCGTCATGAAGACGATGCGGGTTCGCTCGGAGAGCCTCGAGTCGAGCCTGACTTGATATCCGACAAGGCCGCCGACCGCTTCGCCGAGCTCGTGCGCGACGCGCGCGGCGGCCGCTCGCGCTGCGATGCGTCGCGGCTCGAGAACCAGGATTTTCCCGCGGATTGCGCGCGCCTCCAGCAGCGCCGCGGGGACTCGGGTGGTCTTGCCTGCGCCCGGGGCTGCCTCGAGGACGACTGCGCCGCGAGCCTCGACCGACGCGACCAGGCGCGGCAACAGCGCGTCGATGGGGAGCGGGCTGCGGGCGCTCACGTCACGTGACGGCGGATGCGCTCGAGCAGCTCGGTCGCGTCCAGCCCGTCGGCGTCCGCGCGGTACGAGAGGACGAGCCGATGGCGCAACGTCGGCACGATCAGCGCGCGGACATCCTCGACGTCCGCGGCCGCCTCGCCCCGCAGCGCCGCGCGAGCCTTCGCCGCGAGGACCAGCGCCTGACTGCCTCGCGGACCTGCGCCGAAGCGGACGTACTCACGGACGTCGGAGAGCGCGTCGAGCTCGCCAGGGCGGGTCGCGCGCACCAGCTTCACGGCGAGGTCGACCGCTTCGTCGGTGACGGGGATCCGCGGCACGAGCGTGGTCATCGCCTCCAGCTCGTCGCGGGTGACGACCGGCGTGACGACCGGCGCGATGCTCGAGGTCGTTCGGAGCGCGACCTCGCGCTCCTCGGCGGCGGACGGGTAGTCGACCTGGATCTCGAGGAGGAAGCGATCGCGCTGCGCCTCCGGCAGCGGATAGGTGCCTTCCTGCTCCACCGGATTGCGCGTCGCGAACACCTGGAAGGGCCGCGGCAGCGGGTGCGTCGTCGGCCCGACCGTCACCTCACGCTCCTGCATCGCCTGGAGCAGTGCGGCCTGGGTCTTCGGCGGCGTGCGGTTGATCTCGTCGGCGAGCACGAGGTTGTGGAAGATCGGGCCGGGGAGGAACTGCAGTTGACGATGCCCGTCGCGCTCCTGCAGCACATCGGTCCCGGTGATGTCGGCGGGCAAGAGGTCGGGCGTGAACTGCACCCGACCGAAGCTCAGATCGAGTGCCTTCGCGAGCGACGACACGAGCAAGGTCTTGGCGAGTCCGGGGACACCGACGAGCAAGGCGTGTCCGCGCGTCGCGAGCGTCACCAGCATCGCGTCGACGACCGACTCTTGCCCGACGACGACGGCGCCGATGGCCTCGCGGAGTCGGGAGGCGGCGTTCGCCGCGTGCTCGAGGCGCTCGGCATCTTGAGTGATCGCGGTCATGCGGTCCTCGTGGTCAAGCGAGGCGGAGGTCAGTTGAGTCGCTCGGACGAGCCGCCCGGGGCGGACTCCGTCGCCGGAGGAGCGTCATCGTGCTCGTCGTTCGAGGCGGCCTGCATCTCGGCCTCCATGACACGGCGGACCTCCTCGTCCATCGTGCCCGCGAGCATTTTCGTCCACATGACGAAATCTCCGCGCAGCGACCAGAGCGGGTGCTTGAAGGTGGCCGGGCGGTTCTTCTCGACGAGGAAGTGACCGACCCAGGCGAACCCGTAGCCGAGGAGCGGCGCGAAGAGCAACGCCTTCGGCTTGCGGCGGAGGGCGGCGTAGGCGACGGCGCCGAGCGCGAGCGAAGTCCCGACGAAGTGAAGCCGTCGGTTCATCGGATCCGAGTGCTCGCGTACGTAGAAGGGCCAGAACTCCTCGAACGTCTGGAAGGTCGACTCGTCGTTCATGGACGAGAGGTGTAGCAGCGTCGTCGGCCCCTGGAAAGCGGCGGCCCCTTTACGGCGGCGGCGTGCTGTCACAGCGTCGCGACGTGCGTCCCATCCCGCTCGTCGATCTGCCCGCCGAGGACGCCCTCGTCGGTGACGCGGTGCGCGCGGCTGTCGCGCGCGTCGCGGACGCCCAAGAGTTCATCCTCGGCGACGAGGTCGCGCGCTTCGAGCGGTCGATCGCCGAGCGCGTCGGTGTCCCGGAGGCGGTGGGGGTCGCGAACGGCAGTGACGCCCTCGTGCTGGCGCTGACCGCGGCGGGCGTCGGCCCTGGGGACGAGGTCGTCACCACCGCGCTCTCGTACTTTGCGACGGCGGGAGCCATCGTGCGGGTCGGGGCGACGCCCAGGTTCGCGGACGTCGCGGAGGGGAGCTTCAACGTCGACGCCGCGTCGCTCGAGCGCGTCACCACGGCGAAGGTCCGCGCCTTCGTCCCGGTCCACCTGTTTGGTCGAGTCGCACCGATGCCCGAGATCCTTGAGCTCGCGACGACCCGCGGGCTCGCCGTGATCGAGGACGCCGCCCAGGCGATCGACGCCGAGCTCGACGGGGTGCGCGCGGGCGCGTTCGGAGACTTTGGCTGCCTCTCCTTTCACCCATCGAAGAACCTCGGCGGCTGGGGCGACGGCGGCATGGTGCTCTGCCGCCGCGCCGAGGACGCCCCGCGGCTTCGTCGGCTGCGGGCGCACGGCGGGTACGCGGGCGTCCACGACGAGGTCGGCATGAACAGCCGCCTCGACGCGCTCCAGGCTGCGGTACTCGCTGCGAAGCTTTCATTCCTCGAACGTTTCGGCGCAATGCGGCGCGAGCGCGCCCGTCGTTACCGCGAGCTCTTTTGCGCCGCGAGGCTCGAGGACGTCGTTCGCGTGCCGGAGGCTCCGACGGTCGGGACCGAGGTCGTCCATCACTTCGTCGTGCGCTGCGTGCGACGCGACGCGCTGCGCGAGCACCTGTTCCTCCGTGGCATCGGGGTCGGGGTGTACTACCCGCGACCGCTGCACCTGCAGCCGTGTTTCGCGTCGCTCGGCGGGCGCGAGGGGGACTGTCCCAACGCCGAGGCCGTGTGTCGGGACGCGCTGAGCTTGCCGATGTCCCCCGGGCTCGAGCCTTCGGACCAGGAGCGCGTCGTGTCCGCGATTCGCGAATTCTACCGCGGAGCTGCGCCGTGACGTCGGGCGGCGAGGTCGATCCGTCCGCCTCGGTGCACCCCTCCGTGGTGTGCGATCCGGGCGCGTCGATCGGCCCACGCACGCGCGTCTGGCACTTCGTTCACGTCGCGAGTGGGGCCTCGATCGGCGCCGACTGCGTGGTCGGGCAGGGCTGCTACATCGCGCCCACCGCCCGCGTCGGCGACCGCTCGCGGTTGCAGAATAACGTGAGCGTGTACGACGGCGTCACGCTCGAGGAGGACGTCTTCTGCGGGCCGTCGGTGGTGTTCACGAACGTCACGCGGCCGCGCGCGTTCGTGTCGCGGCGGCACGCATTCGTCTCGACGCTCGTCCGCAAGGGAGCCTCGCTCGGGGCGAATGCCACCATCGTCTGCGGCACGACGATCGGGCGCTACGCGCTCGTCGGGGCGGGCGCGGTGGTGACTCGAGACGTGCTTGATTTTGAGCAAGTCGTCGGCGTGCCGGCGCGTCGCGTCGGCTGGGTCTGCCGATGTGGCCATGGGCTCGCGAGCGGAGCGTCTCCGTCGTGCGGCGAGTGCGGCTCCCAGTACGAGGAGCGAGGCGGTGTCCTCGCGGAGGTGCCCTCGTGACGCGCCTCGCGGTGTTTGGGGCCGGCCGCTGGGGCCGGACGGTCGCGCGCTCCCTCGCCGCGATGCCCGGAGTCGTCGTCGCGTGCGTGGTCGACCCCTCCGGCGAGGCGCGCGCATGCGCGGCGGCGCTCGGTCTCGCCGTCGCCGAGGCGCCGTCCGCCGTGCTCGCCGACCCGACGGTCGAGGGGCTCGTCGTCGCGACGCCACCTTCGTCGCACGCGGCGGTCGCCGTCGATGGGCTCATGGCGGGCAAGCACGTGCTCGTCGAGAAGCCGCTCGCGATGTCGGTCGACGAGTGCCGACGCATCGAGGACGCGGCGCGGTCCTCCGGTCGCACGGTCCTCGTCGGCCACCTCATGCTGTACCACCCCGCGATGGCGAAGCTTCGCGAGCTCTGTCTCGGCGGCGCGCTGGGCCGCGTACGATACCTCTACGCGACGCGCGTCAACCTCGGGACGATCCGCGCCACCGAGAACGCCTGGTGGAGCCTCGCCCCGCACGATCTGTCGATGATGCTCGACCTCCTCGGCGGTCTGCCTGACTCCGTCGCGTTGCGGGGGGCCGCCTACGTTCGTCCGGGCATCGAGGACGTCGTGTTCGCGCACCTCTCGTTCCCGCAGGGGGTGCTCGCCGCGCTCCACGTCTCGTGGCTCGATCCGCACAAACGCCGCCAGCTCACGGTGGTCGGTGAGGAGCGCATGGTGACCTTCGACGACATGGAGCCGAGCGACAAGGTCCGCATCTTTGACGTCGAGGGTGGCCCGCGGACGGACTTCGCGAGCTTCGCCGAGCTCGTCGCGCTCCGTCAGGGAGACATCGCGATCCCGCGGCTCGAGCCCATCGAGCCGCTGCAGGCCGAGCTGTCGCACTTCGTCGCGGTCGTGCGAGGGGCGGCGGCGCCTCGCTCCGGGCTCGCGTCGGGCCGCGACGTGGTGCGCGTCCTCGAGGCGGGGCAGCGCTCGCTCGCGCGTGGCGGGGCGGCGGTGGCGCTCACGGAGGGGTGACGGCGCAGGATGACGCCCCCGGGCGAGCTCGCGTCGCCCGCAACGAGAGCGGGCTCACATCCCGGTGACGATCAGGAAAGTCTCACCGTGAGGCACGAGCTCGAGGCGGTTCTCCTCGACCGTGCTCTTCCACTTCTCGCCGTCCTTCGTTCCGAGGCGGTAGCTGCCGCTGTACGTGTAGTCGACGAGCACGCGGTCGCACTTCACGTCCGAGCGCAGGCACTTGCGCTTCTCGAAGGTGATCCGCCGATAGCGGACCTCGTAGCGGATGTTGTTCGCGCCCTCGAACCTGTTCGTCAGGTAGCTCTTCAGGCCGGCGTAGTCGAGGTCGTCGCTCGCGTCGGCGTTCGGCCCCTCTTCGTAGTAGCTCGGCGACGCCATGCCGAGCAGCGTCGGCACGTCTTTACGCTCGACCCCCTTTCGGTAGGCCTCGCAGAACGCGACGACCCTGCGATGCTCCGACGTATCCTCGACATCCGTGTTCGGGATGAAGTGCGTCGCGCAGCCGACCGCCGATGTGCCCGTCAGCACGAGGCACGCGGCGCATGCGAGCGCGCGGCCGAAGTTCGCGAGCGGGGCGATCATCGAGGTCTTCATCGAGCGAAACCGGGATAGCCGAGTCGACATTCCGCGAGAACCCGAAAAGCGCCTATGGACGCTCGAGCGCGCAGGAGTCGTCGAGCGGCAGGGGCGCTCGTCACCCGACGATGCGTAGGCCGGGCCGAGTCGCGAGGCTCCCGCTCACGTCGGCCGCGCCGTCGTCGGCGCCCGGCAGGCTAACGTCCGAGGCGCGTGGCAGGACTCGGTCGAACACCCCGTCGGCCTTCGCGCTCGCGAGCGCGCGGAGCGCGGTGCCGTAGCCGCGCAGCACGACCGGTCGCGCGGAGAAGCGGTTCAGGTAGCCGTACGGTCCGAGGTCGGGCGCGATGTCGATGAAGGTGACGTGTGGGTATCGGTGCGCGAGGACCTCGACGCCCCGGCGCTCCTTCTCGGTCAAGAGCGTCGAGAGCGACTGGCGGAGCACGCGGTGCATGCCCTTCTGAGCGAGCGATCGTTTCGAGCCGCGATCGCGCTGCGGCCGGTAGATGTTCGAGATGATCACCACGTCAGCCCCGGCCTCGACGGCGATGTCTGCGGAGAGGGTGCGCGCGACCTCGCCGTCGACGTAGAAGCGACCGCCTACCTCGATCGGTCGAAAGAGGCCGGGGACGCAACAGCTCGCCGCCACGGCCTCGCTCACCGGGACGGCTTCGTTCGAGCCGGGACCGAACACGGCGCGCTCCCCGGAGTCGATGTCGACCGCGGTGACGTAGACCGGCTTCGGCAGCTGACGAAAGTCGTTGATCGGCAAGTGACGCCGCAGGTAGACCTCGAGCCTTCGAATCGAGAACAGGCCCGACGTCAGGTGCCCGAAGTCGAGCAGCTCCTCCGGCGTGGGCATGCCGAGGAACGTCGACATGTGGAGTCGTGGGCCTTGATGGCGTCGGCGCCACGGCAGTCGGTAGCCATCGAGCATCACGTCGAGCGGGACGTCCTGTCCGTACATCGCGCCGACGAGCGCACCGGAGCTCGTCCCAACGAAGATCTCGGGCACGAGGCCGAGCTCCTCACACGCCTTCAGCACACCCAAATGTGCGAGGCCACGCGCTGCACCCCCCGAGGCGACGAACGCGACTTTCACCGAAGACATCAGTAGAAGACCGTACGCGTCTCGAGGCTGCGTGTCGAAATCTTCGACCGGCTCACTCGGGAACTTCCTCTGCGACTCGGCTCACTACGTAGCGCTCCTCGACCCGTCGCAGCCAGAACGTCAGCGTATCGCCGAAGAGTCGCTCGCCCTTCGTGCCTTGCGAGAGGATGGTCGCGCGCAAAATCACGTCTTCGGGCTCCGGTGCTTCGCCCGAGTTGGCCCCGCGGAGCTCGAGCGGCAGCGAGCCCGGATCGCGCGCGTCGAAGCTCTCGAGCTCGCTCTCCCGGTAGAGGCTCGCGGGGGCGAGCCCGAGGAAGTCGTGCTTTCCGAAGCGCAGCCGCCAGGAGAACCCAAAGTTTTGGGCGCGATCGGCCGCGCCGCTCCGCAGGTCGCTCACGACCGCGGTCGGGCTCGCGAGCGCGCCGAGCCGCCCGACGTCTTCGGCGACGACCGCCTCGAAGAACTCGCGCAACGTCCGGCGAGCCGCATCGACGCCGAGCGGGGTCCGCAGCGTCACCACACCCTCGCTCGCGTCGGCGCGTCCTCGGGGCGGAGCGAGCGAGTTCGATCGGTCGAGCGCGACGCCGTCGGGGCGCGCCGGTTCGCTCGGCAACCGTCGCGCGCTCGCGAAGCCGCCGCCCGCCGTGGCACATCCGACGACGAGCGCGAGCCCAACGGTCGCGACGAGCCCCGTTCGCACAGCCGCACGTTCGTTGCGCGCGGATGCGTCGGCTGCTTCAGAAGAGGTGCGGCTCATCGTCGCGTCGGACGCACATCCTCGCTCCCTCGGCGAGCGGCGTCCACCCCGGAGGCGGCGCGTCCCCGTCGAAGTCCGACGCCACCACCACCAGCCTGCAGGTGTCGAGCTCGAGCGTCCGAAGTCGCAGCGGCCCTTCGTCGTCGAACAGCGAGGCGAGCTCCTCGCGCCCGACCAGAGTTCGATACGCGACCGGCGGTCCTCCGCGCGTCACCACGAGCTCCGCCGGTGATGCCACGATTACGTTTCGCTTGATGATCGCCGCGCGCTCCGCCTCGCTCGAGGCCTCTGAGTCGGCGACGCGCGCGAGGTCGACGAACGCGGCGGCGAGCGCGTCTGCGACCGCTTCGGTAGGAGCGCCGCGGCCTTCGAGCCGTCCCGCGCGGTGGAGCGCGCCCAGCACGAGGTGAAAGACGAGCTCGCTCCCGGTGTCGCCGCGGAGCCCCCGCGCCAGGAACTCGGGCATGATCGAAATCAATCGATGGCGGAGCGACGCGAGGGCCGGGTCCGCGCCCGTGTCGGCGTAGAGCCACTCGCCGTAGCGAAACGGGTGCGTGTTGTCGGACGTCAGGCGCGAGACGGACGCGGTGCGGACGTGGGTCACGACGAGGTCGCTGCGCACCTCGCCGAGCACCGCCGCGAGGTCAAGCTCGCGGCGATCGTCGTTCGGCCGTCGTGAGAGCAGAAGCTCGCCGCCCTGCAAGAAGCCGAGCCCGTAGCCCCACGGCTGTTGGGTCGCGTTCGCGATGTGAAACGGGGAGGCCGTTCCAAGGCGCCGTTCGGCCGCGGCGAAGCGCCAGGGCAGGTCGGCGCGGTTGGCGAGGAGCCCGACGAGTCTTGCCATACGAAGGGACCCCATAAGTAGCGTTCGCTCGGCGCGTGGACCGCGCAAGCGAAAACCCTCGCCGCGAAGCTGCCGCGGCTCTTCAGGGGGACAGCCGGTTCAGCATTCGAGGAAACGGGATGGTCTCGCGCACGTGACCGAGGCCGCACATCCACGACACCATGCGCTCGAGCCCGAGGCCAAAGCCGCCGTGCGGGAAGCCCCCGTACTTCCGGATGTCGCGGTACCACTCGAACGCGTCCATCGGCAGCCCGTGCTTTTGGATCGCCGCGTCGAGCACCTCGAGGCTCTCCTCGCGCTGCCCGCCGCCGATCACCTCGCCGTAACCCTCGGGCGCGATCACGTCTACGCCAAGCGCCAGGCGGGGGTCGGCCGGGTCTCGCTTCATGTAAAAGGCCTTCACCTCTTCCGGCCAGCGGTGGACCATCACGGGGCGGTCGAAGCGCTTCGCGAGGAGCGTCTCGTCCTCGGCGCCGAAGTCGTTGCCCCACTCGAGCCGCGGTGCCTCGCTTGCGGCCTCGAGCTTGGCGCGCTCCTCGGCGACGAGGTTGACGGCGTCGGTGTACGTCACGCGGGGGAAGGGCTTCTGGATTTTCTCGAGCGCGGCGACGTCACGCTCGAGCTCTGCGAGCTCGGGCCTTCGGCGCTCGAGCACCCGTCCGACGATGTGGCAGATGAAGTCCTCGGCGAGGTCCATCACGCCTTCGAGATCGGTGAACGCCACCTCTGGCTCGACCATCCAGAACTCGGCCAGGTGGCGGCGCGTCTTGCTCTTCTCGGCGCGGAAGGTGGGCCCGAAGCAGTACGCCTTGCCGAACGCCGCGGCAGCGGCCTCCATGTAGAGCTGACCCGACTGGGTGAGGTAGGCGGGCTGACCGTGATAGTCGGTCTCGAACAGCGTGCTCGTTCCCTCGCAGGCGCTCGGCGTGAAGATCGGTGCGTCGATCAGCGTAAAGCCGCGGTCATCGAAGAACTCGCGGATCGCGGTCACGATCGTGTGGCGGACCCGCATGATCGCGTGCTGCCGCTTGCTGCGGAGCCAGAGGTGCCGGTGGTCCATGAGGAAGTCCGGCCCGTGCTCTTTCTTCGTGATGGGGTACGCCTCGCTCGGCGCTGCCACGAGCTCGAAGCCGGTGGCCTGCAGCTCGTAGACGCCCTCGCGCTTCGGGTGCGCGACGACCTTGCCGCTCACGCGGAGCGAGGCCTCTTGCTGGAGCCCGTCCGCCGCGACGAAGACGTCTTCTCCGACGTCAGCCTTCGCCATGACGCACTGGGTGATGCCCGAGCCGTCACGCACCTCGAGGAAGTGTAGCTTGCCGCTCGAGCGCTTATTGTAGAGCCAGCCCTGCAGCACGACCTCCGTGCCGACGTGCTTGGCGAGGTCCTGAATCGAGACCACGGCGGGGCGTTCGCTTGCCATGCTTGCGCCTTTACCACGGGGACGGCTACGACGTGAGCCGTGGCTCGCGTCGACCCCTTCGGCCTCGATCTCGAAGAGCAGCGGGCCCTGCTCGAGCCGCTCCGCGCGCGCATGTCGGTCGCCGTTATCCGCGCGAAGAACCCGTTCAACGTGGGCGCGATCATCCGCGTCGCCCACTCCTTCCTCGTGAAGGAGATCTTCCTCGTCGGAACCGAGCCCTACTACGAGCGCGCGTCGATGGGGATGCAGCGCTACGAGCGCATCGTCGAGTGCCGCGACGAGGACGCGTTCCTCGCGGCGGTCGGAGGCCGGCCGCTCTTCAGCGTCGAGCGGGACCAGGCGACGACGACGATCTGGCAGGTCGAGTACCCTGAGGACGTCGTGCTCGTCTTCGGGAGCGAGAACGATGGCGTCCCGTCGCGGCTCCTCGAGGCATCGACGGCGGTCGTGGCGATCCCGATGTACGGGATCAATCACTCGTACCCGGTCTCGGTGGCCGCCGGCATGGTGCTCTGCGAGTGGGCGCGACGGCGCGACCCCCGCGGGGCCGGCCCGCGCTGAACGGATGGGCACCACGCCTCGCCCTCGCGCTCGAGGCCGCGTCGAAATGCGGCTCGCGGAAGCCTTTTGATGGGCCCGTGCGTCCTCTCGAGGAAAGGCGCGAACTTAAGCTAGTTCCGTTCGGCGTCACCCTGCTAGACTGATCGTCCTACTGACGTCTCCCCCCGCTCCAGCGAACACGAAGATGAAGATCGTCTGCGGCTCCTGCTCCGCCAAGTACACGGTTTCGGACGAGAAGGTTCAGGGCAAGTCCGTCAAGGTCAAGTGCCGCAAGTGCGGCGCGGTGATCGTCGTGTCCCCGAACGGCGACGTGCGCACCGAGGGCGGCGCTGCTGCGCCGACGCCTTCCGTGACGTACACGGTCAGCGTCAGCGACTCCGACCAGCGCTCGATGACGGTCCCTGAGATCGTCATCGCCTACAATGAGGGCGTCGTCGACGCCGAGACGTTCGTGTGGTCCGAGGGCATGGACGACTGGTTGGCGTTGAAGGACGTCGCCGCGATCGTCGACGCGCTCTACGCGAGCAACGAGGCCCCCGCCGTGGCCGCCGCGACCCTCGACGGAACGCTCGCGATGTCCGAGGGCGGGGCGCTCAACTACGAGGCTGCCGTCGCGGCTCAGCGGGCCGCGGCTGCTCCTGCGCCCGCCGACGCGCTGAACGCCACCATGGCCATGGACACCGGCGCGGCCGGCGGTCTGTTCGGTGCCTCGGCTCCGTCGGCTGGGCTCTTCGGCTCCTCGGGCTCGTTCGGCTCCGGAAGCTCCGGTAGCTCGGGCGGTTCTGGCTCGGTTGGGAGCCTCTTCGGAGGCTTCGGGGGCGGCGGCTTCGGCGGTGGCTCGAGCGGGTTCGGCGGTGGCTCGAAGAGCGACGAGAACTCAGCGATCTTCTCCCTCAACACGCTGACGTCGAAGTCGGGCGGTGGTCCTGCGAAGCCGAAGTCGTCGGCCTCCGAGGACTCGGGCTTGATTGATCTCAAGGCCCTCGCGGCTGGCGTCGGCGCCTCCGGCGACGTGGCCCCCGCGGCGCCGTTCAGCGATGGAGGGCTGTTCCCCCTCGCGGCTCCGCCGCCGCCCGCGGCGCCCTCACCCGTTGTCGTCGCGGCGCCTCAAGTCGTCGAGGTCGCGAAGCCCGCGAACAAAGGCCTGCTCGCCGCGCTCGGCGGGCTCGTCGTCCTGCTGCTCTGCGCCGTCGTGTTCCTCGCCATGCGGGGGACCCCTGCCGCTCCGACTCCAACGGCCGACGCGCCCAAGACGGCCGATCCTACGGCGGAGCTCGCAGCGACAGCGACCGCCACCGCGGCAGCGACCGCAGATGCCCCTCAGGCTGGCGCCACCGCGACGGCGGCCGCGAGCGCGAGTGATGCCGAGCCCAAGGTCGCCGCCGCAAAGGCTGCGACGCCGCCCCCTCCCGCCGGTGGCGCGAAGTCTCCGGCCGGCGCTGGTGCCGCCGCGGCCGCCGCAGCGACGCCTCCTCCTCCGCCGCCTGCCGCCGCGAAGACCAGCGCGGGTGGTTGCGCGCCCGACGACCTCATGTGCCTGATGCGCGCGGGTGCGAAGAAGAAGAAGTGACGCTCGTCGCGTAGCCTGCGGGCTCGCGCTCATTCCCTGCGTCGTCGGGGCCTGCGCGTCTCCCGCCGAGCCGCGCGATCCGCGCGCGGTCGATGACATCGCCTTCATGGGCTTGGGCTCCCCGGCCCTCGACCGAGCCGACGCGCCGTCTGCCCCACCTCCGGCGCGGGAGCTTCGATGGCTCGACAACCTGCCGCAGGCCCAGGTCGCGGCGCGGGTCCAGCGTCGCAAGGTGCTGGTGTGGTTCCACGCGAACTGGAGCTCGGCCTCGCTCGGGCTCGAGCGCGAGGTGTGGACGCACCCCGAGGTGCGTCAGGCCGCGTCGGCGTTCGTCCCGCTGCGCCTCGATCTCAGCGGATCAAGGCCCGAGTCCGACGGGCTGATGGCCATCTTCGCGGTCGACTCCGTCCCCGCAGTTCTGGTGATCGACGACGCGGGTCGCGAGCTCGGGCGCGTCCAAGGGGTCCCCGAGGCGGCCTCGATCCTCGCTCTCGTCCGCTCGTTCGAGGGGGGCCGAACGCTCCGTCGTTGAGGCGCCGGCGGCTCAGCGAGCGACGAGGAGCTCGGCGATCTGGACGGCGTTCAAGGCCGCACCCTTGCGCAGGTTGTCGGAGACGATCCAGAGGTTTAGCGCACCCTTGACCGCGAGGTCCTCGCGTACGCGCCCAACGAAGACGTCGTCGCGACCCGCGCAGTCGATCGGCTGAGGGTGGCGCCCCGGTGCGTAGGGCTCATCGAGCAGCGTCACGCCCGGCGCGCGGCGAAGCGCGTCCTTTGCCTCAGGTGCCCCGAGCGGCCTCGCGAATCGGACGAACACCGACTCGCTGTGGCCCGTCACGACCGGCACGCGCACCGTCGTCGGTGAGACGCCGAGCGAAGCGTCGCCCAGGATCTTGCGCGTCTCGTTCACCATCTTCAGCTCCTCTTCGGAGTAGTCCTCGGCGCCCGCCTTCCAGTCGCAGAGAAGGTTCCCCGCGAGCGGCCCTGGGAACACCGTTGGCACTGGGCGCTCGCCGCGCGCGAGCGTGCGCAGCTGCGCCTCGAGGTCCGCGACTGCGTCCTGACCCTTTCCGCTCGCGGCCTGGTACGTCGACACGACGATGTGCTCGATCGTCGCCAGATCGTGGAGCGGCTTCAAGGCGACCACCATCTGGATGGTCGAGCAGTTCGGGTTCGCGATGATTCCCCTGGGACGCACGTGGGCCGCCTCGGGGTTGACCTCGGGCACGACGAGCGGCACCGCGTCGTCCATGCGCCACGCGCTCGAGTTGTCGATCACCACTGCCCCGCGAGCGGCGGCGGCCGGAGCGAGGCTGCGCGACGGTCCCGCGCCCGCGCTGAAGAGCGCGATGTGGACGCCCTCGAAGTTCGCGTCGCAAGCCTCCTCGACCTCGAGCTCCGCCCCGCGGAACGGGAGCCTCGTGCCGACCGAGCGCGGTGAGGCAAGGGCGCGGACGCGCTCGGCGGGGAACGCCCGCTCCTCGAGGATGCGGAGCATGGCACGACCGACGAGTCCGGTCGCGCCGACCACGGCGACGGTGCACGACATGCGAGGTTGTTCGCACGTCGCGGGGGCGTCCGCAACTCGTCGCGGGGCACAGGGTCGCTCGGCGCGGCCGAGCCAAAAACCTGCTAGAACCCTCGCCTGATGCGTCGCTCGTCTCTGGTCCTCGCGCTCCTCGCGAGCGGCTGCGCCCCGAGCACCGCGCCCACCTTGCCTCCTGCCGTCGCTCCCGCGCCCGCGGTCCTCGATGCGCCGAGGTCGCTCGCGTCGGGAGAGCTCTTCCCATTGCTCGACGAGTCGACGATCGCGCCGCGATTCCGACGCGCCGGGGCCGCGCTCTACCTGGTGGGGAGGCTTCGCGTGTCCGTCCATGAGGGCGGGCTCGTCGAGCGCGGGCGCGAGCTCTTTCCGGCGGGCGCCGTCGAGGTCGTCGAGCTCCCCGATCGGCTCGGCGGTGGCTTCGTGTTCTACCAGTCGGGGCCTCGCGGCACGATGCTGTGGCGCGCGCGCTCGTGGGCAGGCCCGCTCGTGCCGCTCGCGACGCTTGGACGCACGGTCGTCGATGTCGTGCCGGGGTTCGACCGGCTGTACCTGCGCGGACGCTACAACTCGGTGCTAGCGCTCGAGGCCGAGGACGGGCGACTCGCGCCGAACGGTCCGTTGCCGCTCGCAACATCGCTCGGAGTGATGAGCTTCATCGACGGTTGGCGAGCCGTCGCCGACGCGGACCTCCTCGGCCCTCTCGCGACCTATGACGGCGGCGCGACGTGGCACGAAATTCCCGAGGTGGACGAGCTCCGCTCGGTGTTCGTCGAGGACGACGACGCCGTGCTCTTGACGGATGGCGGGCGCGTGCGTCTCGATGCCGAGGGGCGCGCCGTGCGCGTCACGAACGAGGAGCGCGGGGACCTCGTCGCGGATACCGAAGAGGTCGAGCTCCCGAAGCCTCTCGTGCTCGGAGAAGCACCGCTGCGCCTCGCGCTCTCGCGCGGCGTGACCGACTCCGCGAGCAGCGCGCTCGTCGCGAGCCTCGGCAAGCTCGCCCGCATCGCGTTGCCCGAGGGCAAGGTGGTCGCGCTCGCGGAGCACGCGTACGCCGACGAGCTCGCGTCGTGTCAGGGGGTTCGTCTCGCGGACTCGCTCGGGTTCGTCTGCACGAGCGAGCGCGGGCCGACGAGCGTCCTCCGTTACGAGCCGCCGCTCCGCCTCTCCGAGGTGCGACGCTTCGACGAGCCGCGCTTCGTCGCGCCGAGCGGGAACGGCCAGCTCGTGGTGCGGGGCGCGTGCGGCGCGGACAGGAGCCCCGCGCGCGAGGTCGTCGAGCTCGCCCCGCGGAGGTCGAGCGACGGGCAGGGGCCTCTCGCGGGGGTGACGTCGGTGCGGCGCTACTGCGTGCTCGACGGAGTCCGCCCCGAGCGAGAGATCACGATCAAGGGCGAGGTGGGGGTCGAGCGCGTCGTCGGGCTCCGCGACGGGCGCACCGCGGTCGTGGTGCCGCCGCGTCCCGGGGCGGACGGCTCCGTGCACGTTCTTCCAATGACATCCGTCAAGTCGGCCTCGCTGGCCTTGCCAGACGAGCCAACCCTCGCGTCGCGCGTCGCGCGCGAAGGGCTGTGGCTCGAGGGCATGTGGGAGAACGAGGGGGGCGGCCTCGGCGGTTGGGTCGAGGCTGGCGGTCGCATCGTCGGCGTGACCGTCGGCCACGATGGTCGCGTCGCGCTCGGTGCGCTCGTCGACGCCCCTGCGCGCGGGCTCTTCAGCGAAGAGCGTGCGCTCGTCCTCGTCGGTGACACCGCGCACGAGTCGCTCGACGGCGGCCGAACCTGGTCGCGGTTCACGCTGCCCGCGCTCCCCTCCGGGGCGAACACCACCGTGTCGGGCTGCACCGGGGTCGGGTGCGTCTTGCCCGGCTGGACGCGCGTCGGTTGGGGGAGCCCCGATCCGCAGCGGCGCTTCGTGGACGCGCCGGAGCCGCCGAGCCGCGTCGCTCCGCTCGAGGTGCCGCCGAGCCTCCCGCTCCGCTGCACGGTGCGCCCGTCTCGGGCCGGAGCCCCTCGTCCGCCCGCCGCATCGAAGGCATCGCCTCCGGTCGCGAGCTCCTCCGCGCCCGCGGCGCGGCCTTCCGTGTTCGGAGCGCCTGCCCCTGCTCGTGCGAGGCCCGATTCGCCTTCGCGCACCGCGTCGCCTGGAGCCGCGCCCACGCCTCGCGCGGGGCGTGGCCCGATGACGAAGACCGCATCGGGCGCCGCTGCGAAGGCCCCGCCGCCCGTCGCGTCGAGGGGCAACGACGACCCCGCCGCGCGCGGATGGGTCGACTTCGTCGAGGCGCCTCCACCGGCGCTCGGGCAGGGAGAGATCGGCGTCGGGAAGCCGACCTTCTCATCGACCTCGAGCCGCGCCCACGTCTACGCCTGGGGCCCCAAGGCGACGTCCTGGTCGAAGTCGGGGTGGTGGCAGATCCGCTTCGAGGATCGGTTCGCTCCGACCGATTCGATCCGGTCAACCGCGCGCGGGCGTTCCCCTTGGGCCGATCTCGATGGCGCGCTCGAGCTCTTCGGTCCTCGCCCGAGCGGCGGCTTCATGCAGTGGTACGCGGTGCGCGACCCTGCTGGCCGTGCGGCGCTCGTCAGCGTGTGCCGCGCCAACGCCTCGCCCTGCGAGCTCTTCTCGGCGGTCGAAGGTGAGGCGCCTGCGATCCTGCCTGCCCCGCGCACCCTGCGGCGACCGATGGAGCGCGGCGCGGTTCGCGTCGGTCGGCGTTGGTATTTTCTCGTCGAGGAGGCGACTCGACACGTCGTCGAGCTGTGGCGCGCCGACATCGACGAGGTCGCGCCGATCGCGGCGCTGCGACGCCTTGGAGGCGGCCGGCAGCAGTCCATCGCGCCCATCAGCCTCGTCCGCCGCTTTGACGAGAGCGCTCTCGGGCTCTTGGTCTCGCTACCGGCTGACGAGCTCGGGCCTTCTCGCCCCGCCGAGGTCGCGGTCTTCCCGCTCGACTCGGCGACCGGCTCGCCCGGCAAGGCAGAGCGCATCAGCCTCGACACCCTCGGGACCAGGCTGCGGCGCTGCGACGCAGACGATGACGGCTGGCTCGTCGAGCTCCCTGCGTTCACCGCCACGGCGGTCGACGTCGTCGGCGCGAAGGCTCACGTCGATGGTGTCGAGCTCCTGCTCCGACTCGACCCCGCGGGCAGCTGCGTCGAAGGCCTCGTCGGACGCGCCGCGCGTGGCGTCACGCTCGACAAGCCGACCGCGCCCGCACCGCGAACGGTTGCTCCCGTTGGTGCCTTGCCGCTCGTCGCGCTCGAGCCCGGCAAATCGACGAGGCACGTCCTCGACTGCAGCTCCCCATGAGGCGCGCTGCGGCGAGGCGCGCGTCGCTCAGTCGGTCCACTCGACGACCGACTCGCCCATCGTGCGGTAGCGCTTGTCGATCTCGTCCATCAGCTCGAGCCACCAGCGGTCCATCTGCGGGCCGTTGGGTCGGATGCTGTCGGTGAAGAAGCTGCCGCGAATGCACTCGGCGTGCGTCTCACCGTCGTTACCCTCGGGCGCACGGCAGCGGCCGTCGACATAGACGAGGATCGCCTTCTTCAGCCGCCTGTGCTGCGAGTCGGAGCCACCGTTCATCCAGTTCTTCAGGAAGACGATCGCCGCCTGAAGGTCGTCGGGCTTCATGCCGTACCCGTGCAGCATGTAGATGACCGGGTAGCGCTCTCCCTGCAGCTCCTGGTGGCCGTAGCCGGGCGGAAGCGAGATCGCGACCGGGCCGGTGCGTCCGTCGCTGGCGGTGAACGAGAAGTTGCAGTTGCCAGCGACTTGACAGTTGTCAATGCCCTCCGCAGGGTCGTCGGCGGTCGTCGGCGAGAGCGCGCTCGGGGCATCGGGCCAGCGCGAGCCGATGAAGTAGAGCGCGGACTGGAGCCGTGCCGTCACCTCGATCGCGGTCCCGACGTGCTGCCCCGAACCGTCCTCGATGTGTTGCGCCGTCGGCTCGTCATGGCCGTAGCGCATGAAGACCACACCGGGCAGGTCCTCGTAGAACACGCGGCCGGGGTTGTAGCCGTTGGGGTTTGCCGGATCCAGGCCGAGCGGGACGTTGAAGTCGCTGTAGAACGCGGTGGTGCGACCGCGCGCGAGGAAGGTGCCGGCGAGATGGCGCGCCGCGACCGCGAAGTTGAACAGGTCGCGCATGCCGCCGTCGGTCCACAGGTCAAAGCGGCGGATCGCCTCGTCGTCGAGCACCTTCGGGGCCGAGCTCGGCCACCCGCGCGCGATCGTGTGCGGGTCGTAGTCCCAAATGCGCTGCAGGCCTGGCGCGACCGTGAACTTCCCGTCTCCCTCGCCGTCGTCGTAGGGGCTCGAGGCGGTGTCGGCGACGCCGTCGAGGCCGTGGTCGCGGTAGGGCTCGCCCGGCTGGAAGCGGTGATCGCCCTCGGTGCCGGTCGGGTTGTACTGCGGGTCGTAGTCATCTCCCGCGGGGTCGAGGTCGCCGGCGCCGTACCCCGGCTCCATCGCGCTCGGGGTCCCGTCCGTGCCCCAGTCGTCCCATGGCTCATGCCCTGCTCGAATGATCGGCTCGAGCTCGTCGCGCTTCCCGTTGCCGTTATAGTCGACCGCCAGCGCGACCTCCATCGGCGAGTCGTTGCCCGAGTCCACCCAGGTGTTGGCCCAGGGCGAGAGCGCCTCTTGCTGGTCGCTACCGTCGCAGAAGGTGATGACCGGGAACGTCCCGTCCGGGTTGAACTCGTCGTCGTAGTAGTTGGAGAGCGTCTGGGTGTACTTGCAGCGCTCCTTCGGGCACTTGCTCCAGCGCTCCTTCTGCTTCGCCTCGTTGGGGTCGCCCTCGAGCGGATCGACGTAGACGCTGCAGGCGTCGCCCTCGTGGTCGCCGACCACGCTCGGGTGCTTCGGGTCGACGCCGGCCGGCAGGTTCAGCTGCTCGGGGTTGTAACCGTTCGGATTGCCGAACATGAGCGACAGATCGCGGAAGATCTGGATGTACTCCTCGCGATCGAAGTTGCCGCCGTTGCCCGTTCGGGGAAACTCGGCCCACCATGCGTTGAACGACGACGGGTGCTCGTAGGGCTCGTCGCTCGTCGGCATGATGCGGCACTTGCCGTTCGTCGGCGGGCTCGCGAGCACCCCGAGGCACGTCTCGTCGGGCGCGCAGTCCGCGCTCGTGGTGCAGCTCTTGGACTCGAGCGCGATGTCCTCGAGCTTGGTCCCCGGCGCGATCGGTCGGAATCCGGCGGTGTGATTCTCTTCGAGGTGATTCGCGAGCCAGGTCCAGTCGACGGGACCTCCGAGCGGAGCTATCACGTCGAACAGGTCATGGTGGCGCAGCCCGAACTGCGCGGTCCCTGCGCCGCCCATCGAGACGCCGATTACCGCGCGATGCGTGAGCCGGCGCTGCCGCTTCTCGGTGCCGGCGACGGCCTTCACGACGACCTGGTAGGTGCCGAGTCGCGGCGCTTCGAAGCGCAACGTCCAGCTCCCATCGGCCTTGCGGTACGGACGCGGGTTGGTGACGGCGACGACGCGCGGCGCCTTGAATTTTGGCCCGCTGTAGACGACCTCGACGTGGCGCCAGCGTGCCGCGTCCGGCATGCGCGCTGGGTTCACTGGGACCTCCATCGCCATGTCTCTAGGAAAGACCTTCTCGGTTGGGCCGAAGGTGACCGCCGGGCCGAGCGCTACGTAACCCGACGGCGTGAGATCCTTCGCGCAGGCGACCGATGCTTCGAACGGCGCGACGCTCCACAGGAAGCTCCCGTAGTTCGGCGCGTCGGCGCCCTTCGACATGAAGATCGCGGCGTTGGCGAGCGCGCCTTTGCCGGCGACGCTGCCCGGCGTCGCGGAGGTCTTTCCGGCCTCGAGCAGGGTCGGTGCGCCGTCGTCTTCCGCGGCGCAGGCGAGCGCCGTGGCGGCGCGCACCTCGACCGCGAGCGTGCCGGTCGCGTCGGTCCCGTCGCCCTTGGGGATCGAGACCGTGAGCGTCGCCTCGCCGAGCGTCGCGCCCGTGACCTCGAGATCGAGCGTCGGCTGACCGTAGGTGATGGTGCGCATCTTCGGCGCGGCTGCGACAGCGGGGTCGCTCGAGGTGAACGTCAGCGGGACCGGCGCGCAGAAATCCGGGTCGACCGCGACGCGAACCTTCCGCTTCTGACCTGGTGCAAGGACGACGAAGTCGGGCTCGAAGCGCGTGGACACGAAGATCGGCGCGGGCTCGAGGCACAACTCGCCGGTGGGGATGGTGGGTTCGGGGGTCCCAGGTGGAAGCTCGGGTTCGGCGGGCTCACACGCAACGCCCGCGAGGAGAGGGACGACGAGCGCGGAAGCGAGAGGGAACCATCGATGCATCGTAACTACCTAGGCCATCGGCTCTCGCCTGTCAGCTACCGCGAGTGGCGTGCATGAACGCTCGCGCTCAGTTCGCGGGGGCGTCGTTCGCCGGAACACCGACGGCCGAGCCCGACATCTTCGTGACGACGTCGCCGCTCTTCATCACGCCGAGCCAGCTGCCGTCGAACCCCGAGAGGCGCATCTCGTCGTCCATTGTCGCGGCGCCCGTCACGGTCAACGCGACCTCCGCGTGCAGGCCGAGGGTCACCGAAGTGTCGAGCGCGTGTTCCCAGAGGTTCGCGATCCCTTGCTCGCAGGCAGACCGGACGCAGCTCGAGTTGCACGCTTCGGTGACGGGCACCTCGAGCGTCGTGCAGCCGAGCTTCTTCGCGAGCCACGCGGGGAGCGTCGGAGTCCCAGGATCGACCGCCACGGCGGCCTCGAGGCGTGCGCCGAGGTAGCGCGACGGCATCAGGAACAGCGCGCCGCCGAGATGAACCTGATCGTTCGGGTCGACGGTGAGCGATATGAGGTGCTCGGTCGGGCCACCAGCGGAGGAGACGTCGAGCGTGCCGAACGTCGCCAGCGTGAAGACCGCGTGCGAGGCGTCGAGGCCGCTCGTCCGACCGCGGAGCGTCGGGGCCTCGTCCGGGAGTGTGGTCGCGAGCGCTGCGAGCGCCGCGGTGGGGCGGGCCCCGGGGTCTCCAAGTCGCGCCGCGAGCGCCGCGAGCCACGCGCTCTCGTCGAGCTCCTTCGCGTTCGCCGCCGCAGCGAACATCGCGGCTCGCAGCGTCTCCGCTTCGGTGCCGTTCACGGTGAACGACGCGAGCATGGCCGCCCGCGTCGCGTCGAGCGTCGCCAGCCATCCGAGCTTCTCGGGCACGATCTCGAGCGTCACGTCCACGGAGCTGTCGGTCGTGTCGAGCGGCCGATTCGTCACCGGGACCTCGACCTTGCCGATGCTCCCAGGTCCAAGCCCAGCGGCGTCGGCGCAGCCCCAGACGTGCTTCTCCGAGCGCACCACGACCGCGAGCGCGGGACCGACCGGGACCTCGGACACGAGCAGCGTCGCGCCGACCGCCGCCGTGGCGGAGAGCGCGCCGTCGGGATCCGCCGGAGCCTTGGGCGCGAGCGCGGCGCACGTCGTGCCGGTCACCGCCAGGGCGGTCCAAGACTCGATGGCGCGATTGCCGAGGTACGATGGAATCACTTCGAGCGTGACGAACCCCTGGCCGCTCACCGAGACGACGAGGTCTCGGCTTGGTCCGCCTTCGATGGTCGCGCGCACCGCGAACGTGGTGGCCTGTTTCGGCGCGCGCAGCTCGAGCGTTGCGCGCCCGTCGGCTCCGGTGATGGTCTTCGCGGTGTCGAGTGAGGCGTCCAGCGAGTCCCCGACGAGGCGAAACTGAATCGGGTATTCGTTGGGCGGAGTGGTCTCGACCATGAGCGAGGCAGACTCGCCCGGAGCGAGCGTGAGGGGGCCGTCCTGGACGAACGTAATCGAGGCCGAGACTACGGGCGTCGGCGGCTTCTCGGTCGGTCGTGGCTCGCGAGAGCGCTCGTCACATCCGACGACGAGGGTGGCCATGAGCGAGGCGGCCAGCCCCAGAGCGTAAGCAAATCGCATGAAGGATTTAAGCAGGATAGCGCGCCGCCGCGTCGCTCGCCAGCTTCGGCGCGCCACCCAGGCTCATCGACTATCGGCGTGCGAGCGCGAAGAACACGCTCTCGAGCTTGGTCGCGTCGACTCGCAGTGCCGCCCACAGGCGGCCGTCGCCATCCGTCATGAGCCGCACGTCGGTGCCCATGACCTTCGGTACGAGCGCCTTCGCGGTCGCGCCCTTCGCCGCGAGCGTCTTCGAGTCGACCGCCGTGAAGCGCTGCACCACCACGTCTCCGGGGACGAACATCACCGCCGGCTGGAAGAACAGAAGACCTTCGCCGCCCGAGTCCGGCGCGAGGGCCGCGAGCGCGGTGCCCGAGCCCGCCAGCGTCGCCAGCGTCGCGCCGCCCGAGGGCGCGACGCCAGGAGCGATGGCGCTCGCGGCGTAGCCGACGATTTGCTGGGTGTTCTTGCTGATGTTCGGAAACACCGCGAACGCGTTGCCGGTCGCGTCCGTGGCGACCGGGCCGCTCGCGTCGCCTGCCTTGGTCACCGCGACCGCGCCTCCGGTGCACAGCGCCGCGCCGCAGAGGTCGGTCGCATGGAGCCCGATGTCTGTACCGGTCGCGCCGAGCGGCGACGAGCTCGCCGTGAGCACGCGGCTCTTGTTCGCCGCGGCGAGCCCGGCCACGGCATAGACCGACGTCACACCGAAGCGCTTGTCGACGCCGTCCTTGCCGACCATGAGGAGCTCACCCTTCGAGCTGCCGAACTCGGCCCAGCCGATCGCGGTCCAGCCGCCGAACGGAAGATCCACCGCCGCGGCGTTGAGGAACAGCGCGCTCGGTGCGAGGTTCGAGGGGATCGCCGTGTCGACGGGGCCTTGCATCGTGTCGACGGTGAGCGCGCCATCGGCGCCCGTCGGCACCTTCCAGCGCGTGAGCGTGAAGGCGTTCCCCTCCTGCGCGAGCGTGAGAGGGCCGCCATGACGGCCCCAGGTCGGCGCGATCTCCTTGAAGTTCTCATCGAAGCCCACAACGAAGGGGGCCGTGTGGCGCGCCACGACGCACAGCTCAGGTGCCAGCAGCTCGAAGGCGTCCGCGTAGCTCGAGGCGTCGAGGCACTCGACCGTCGAGCCGCCGCCCGCGCCGCCCGCGCCGCCCGCGCCGCCCGCGCCGCCCCGTCCGCTCATCGCCCCGCCCGCGCCGCCTTGGCCGCTCGCGACCGACGTCGATGCGGCCGTCGAGGGGTCTGCGCCATCGTCGCCGCAGGCCATTATGGTGAGGCTCGGGACGAGCAAGAGAGCGAAAGAGAGGGTGCTGGAGAGTTGCTTCGATTTCGTCATGTTCGCATCCGTCGGCGCCGCCCGCGCCGGAGGGTGAACCTCGGAGCGGAGAGGCGGAGACACGCACCTTGCGCGTCACGCGCCTTCCCTCCGAAGGCTCGGTGTCGGCCGCGACGGCAGGTCTCCTGACTCCCGGATCCTCCTCCGGCGCCGCCTTCCCGGGCCTCCCTC